>JAABUV010000806.1_pt1 | contig 47212 bp, 37 predicted proteins | sample 5559971 | NCBI WGS metagenome assembly JAABUV01 (sample SAMN10711881, study PRJNA513362) | rock metagenome | isolation source: Antarctica rocks | place: Antarctica: Victoria Land, Knobhead nord | collected 2015-12-19 | reverse complement strand
GTCGCCGCCGCCGCGCCCGAAGTGGCGGTGGCCGGGGCGCTGGAAGATGCCGGGGCGGACGCAGCCGGGGTGGGCGTCTGCGCGTAGACGGAGAGACACAGGGGGAGAAGCGCCATAACGCCGAGGGCGTGACGCCAGAAGTTGGGTTTCACGAAAAAGCATCCTCCAAGTAAGGAAAGAGTTTCCCAAAGGGAAAAGGTCTCCGGGGTGCTTCATCGCGGTTACCGGGTGGCTGCCTGCCAGGCGACAGCGCTTGGAAGTGTGCTAGTCTAGCACAGGCGGGGGGCCTTTGTCAAGCCGCTCCTGTTGCTATTTTCTTGTTGCGATTTTCTTGCCGGCCTCGGACGCCCTATCCCCGCGCCGCGAGGTACTCCACGAACGCATCCTGGACGGCCCCCGCCTGCCGGGCGGTGCCGGGGAAGTTGTTCATCAGCAGCGAGAACACGTACAGGTGCCCGTCCCGGCCCGTCACGTACCCAGACAGGGCGCGCACCGCGCCCAGCGTGCCGGTCTTGGCGTGGACGTTGCCCGCCGCCCGCGTCCCCTCCATGCGGCCCTTCAGTGTCCCGTCCACGCCCGCGACGGGCAGCGCATTGTAATAAATACGCCAGTCGGCCTGCCGACGCATCCCCAGCAGCAACTGCGCGACGGCCCACGCGGTCACGTAGTTGCGCCGCCCCACGCCGCAGCCGTCCACCAGCGTGATGGCCCCGGTGTCCACGCCCAGCCGCCGAAAGATCGGCGTCTCGACCGCGTGGCCCGCGTCATAGCTGCCGCCCGCGCCCCGGCTGGCCCCGAGCAGGCGCACCAGGCTTTCTGCCAACAGATTATCGCTCGGCTTGGTCATGCGCGCGAGATACGCCGACAGCGGCGCGGTCGTGTGCGCGGCCAGCGTGACAGCGGCGTCGGCGGGCGTCCGCCCCGTGACCGCCCGCCCCGTCAGCGCGATGCCGTGCCGGGCCAGCGCCTCGGCCAGCAATGTCGCCGCCAGCCGGGCCGGGTCCTGGACCGGCACGTTCGCCGTGAGCGTTTGCCCCGGCGGCAGCGTCCCCGAGACGACGAAAACGTTTTTGTCCCAGGGCCGGGTCACGGCGCAATCGTTGATAGCCCCTTTCGGCCCCGTCCGGGCGCTGACCACGACCGGCAGAAACGCCGTCGGCGGGTCGAGCGTGGCGGCGACAGGGTCGCCGGCGGCCTTGCCCGCAGAAACGTGGACGCCCAGATCCCCTTCGCCGGCTTCCAGGGCCGAGATCTGCGGGAACTCTTCGTCCGACAGATCATCCCACTCCCAGCCGAACCCGTAGGGGCCGTCGGTAAAAAGTGTCCCGTCGCCCACGACGTCCCCCTCGACGCGCTTGACGCCCCGCGCCGCCAGCGCCTGCGCCAGCGCGTCTAAATCCGCCGCCGACAGCAGCCCATCCCCCCCGCCGCGCAGATAGACGTCCCCGTGGATGGTCCCCGCCCCGTCGGGCTGGGCTTGGGCGCAGAGCAGTGTCGTCATGGTGAAGCGCGGCCCCAGCCCTTCCAGGGCCGCCGCCGCCGTGAACAGCTTGCGGTTGGAGGCCGGGATCAGCCGGACGTCGGCGTTCTTTTGGAAGACGACCCGCCCGCCGTCGGCCCGGCAGACGATGGCCCCCGTGATGCCGCCCTTCAGCGCGGGCGCGTCCAGGATGCGGCCCAGGGCCACCCCCAGTGGGTCGGCGTGGAGCGGCGCGAGGCAGGCGAGAAGCAGCAGGCACAAGGGCGACAGGCGGGGAGAAGGACGTATCAAAGCGACCTCGTGAAGTAATAGCCGTCGTTGCTCATGCCGGCGGCCAGATAGACCTGGTGCGCGACCGTGCGCGCGTACCCGGACTCCAGCCGGACCCGGTCACAGCCGCGCTCCCGCGCGATCCCGAACGCCCGCCCGAGCAGCGCCCGGCCCGCGCCTTGGCCGCGCGCGGACTCGCTCACGATCAGGTCGGGAATCCAGGCCTGCGGGCGCGTGTGGTTCAGGTGCTCACGGACTTCGAGCGACAGGAAGCCCAGCAGCTCGCCGTCCCGCGCCGCGACCAGCGACGCCGTGTTCTCGCGCGCGATGTGCCGCCCGTAGACGGCCCGCGTGGCCTGCATCGTTGCTTCCGTCACCAGGGGCCGGCCCAGCTCCGCCAGCAGCGCGGCGACTTGGGGAAAATCTTCCGCCACGGCCAGGCGGACGCGGATGTCGGTCATGGCGGCAGTATACCAGCCCTCCGCGCCAAACCACGCAGGAATACCCGGCCCGCGCCCCGAACTCAGCCCTGTGACACTCATGGGCGCTATCTTCGACTGCGACGGACTGCTGGCCGATACCGAAACGCCCGACTACGAGGCCTGGCAGCGGATCTACGAGGCGCAGGGCCTGCACCTGCCCGTCGCTTTGTGGGCGCAAAGCATCGGGACGGCGAAAGGGCACGACCGACACGACTGGCACACGCCGCTGGCCGAGCGCGTCGGGCCGGCCTACGACCGCGAGGCGACTCACGCACGGAGGCGCGCGCATTATCAGGAAGCCGTCGGGCGGCTCGCGCCCATGCCCGGCGTGCTGGCCCTGCTGGACGCGCTGGACGAGGCGCAGATTCCCTGCGCGGTCGCGTCCAATTCGGAGCGCGCCTGGGTGGACCGCGTGTTAGACATCACCGGCCTGACCGCCCGTTTTCGGGCCATCGCCACCGCCGACGAGGTGGAGCGCCCCAAGCCCGCGCCCGACGTCTACCTGCTGGCCGCCGCGCGCTTGGGCGTCCCGCCCGGCCACTGCGCCGCCTTCGAGGACTCGCCGCGCGGCCTGGCCGCCGCCCACGCCGCCGGCATGTTCACCGTCGCCGTGCCCACCGCGCTGACCCGCCACTTCGCCTGGGAGCAGGCACACCACATCGTCGAGAGTTTAGAGCATTTGACGCTGGACCAACTCACCCCCCGGAGAGACCTGTGACACCCCAAGAGACCGTCCTCGCGCTGACGCGCCACATCCGCGAGGCGGTCCGGCCCCACCTGGGGGCCTGGCACGGGCGCGAGATCATGGGCACGGCGGCCTCGGGCGACGCGACCTTTAAGATCGACGAGCACGCCGAGGAGGCCATCGTCTCGTTCATCGAGCGCGAGCGGCTGTCCATCGCTTATTACTCGGAAGACAAAGGCCTGATCGAGTTCGGCGCGTCGCCCGAGGCCGTGCTGATCATCGACCCCATCGACGGCACCCGGCCCGCCGTGGCGGGATTCGAGCAGTGCGTCGTCTCGGTCGCCTGGGCCGACTACCGGCCCGACGTCACACTGGCCGACGTCCGCCTGGGGTGCATCGGCGAGATCAAAGGCGACGACCTGTTCTGGGCCGAGCGCGGGCGGGGGGCGCACTGGATCGGGCCGGACGGGGCTGAGAAGTCACCACGCCTGTTGCCTATCGAGGAGATCAGCCGCGCGCCGCTGTCGTTCGAGGTGGTCGCCCGGCCCTTCGCGTGGATCGGGACCGCCCTGGCCGAGATCGTGGACGCAAGCTCCATGACCGGCGGCTGCTTCGTGTTCAGCTCGACGGCGTTCTCGCTGACCCGGCTGATGACCGGACAGCTCGCGGCCTGCCTGGACATCGGGAACCGTCTGCTGCGCGACTTCCCCCAGGGGCGGGAGCGGTTCCTCGCGCTGGGGATGGGCCGGCCCATCGGCCTGTTCCCCTACGACATCGCCGCCGCCCTGCTGATCGCCCAGGAGGCCGGCGCGGTCGTCACCGACGCCTACGGGCGCTCGCTGGGCGCGACCCGGCTGCTGGACACGGGCGAGGCGAACTTGCAGTCCATCCTGGGGGCGTCCAACCCAATCCTGCACGGCAAGATGCTCGCCGCCTTGGACGCGGGCATCGCACACTTGGAGATTACATGAGGGGCTTCAATGATTTTTAACGGAAAAATGTGGGTACAGGCAGGGGTCGGGCTGGCCGCAGCGGCGGGCGGGTACGTCATTTGGGCGAGCCGGCACAAGATGTTCGTCAACGACGTCACGACGGGTGAAAGTTCCGCCTACCCCAGTCTGCGGTCACGGGTCTACTACGCCGACGTCCCACAGGCGGCGGCGGCGACGGAACAGGCCCTGAATCGCCTGCCCCGCTGGAAGCTGGTCCAGCATGATTCGGAGAACGGGGTGCTGGAGGCCGCGGTGCGGACGCGCGTCGGGCCGTTCACCGACGATGTCACCGTGTACTTCTTCCCACTGGGCCGGGGCCAGACGCGCGTCACCGTCCGCTCGCGCTCGCGCCTTGGCCGGGGGGACCTAGGCCAGAACGCCCACCACATCCGCGAGCTTCAAGCCGCGATGGACGCGCGGCTGAACACGGACGCGGCGTTTTAGGCACTGGGCGAGAGGGGAATTAGAGGCCGCTCATGCGCCCCCTTACACCCCGGTCAGGTTCGTCAGCGACTGGGACGCGGCGTACTGGACGTGCGGATCGGGACTCTGCGCCAGGCGGCGCAGGAGGGCCAGGGCGGGGGCGTTTTTCTGGCCGATCTGTCCCAGGGTGACGGCCACCCAGGTCTGCGTGGCCGCGCCGCCCGCACCGGCCTGGGCCAGCGCGGGGGCGACGTCGGACTGGGCCAGCGCGCCCATGCGCGCCAGCGTCTGGCTGGCATTGAAGGGGACGGGCGTGGGCCGTGCGAACGCGGCCACGAGGGCGGGGATCGCCGGTCGCGACAGAACAGGTGTCAGAAGGCCGTCCTGAGCGGCGCTGACCACGGCCCCGTCTTTGTCCCCGAGAGCCTGCACGAGCGTCGGGATGACGGCCGGGCTGCCGCTCCGTCCCAGGCCCGTCGCCGCCCCCTCGCGGACGTCGTCCGGGGTGGCGGGATCGGCCAGGGCGGCGGCCAGGGCGGACACCGCTTGCGGCGTTCCGATGCCGCCCAATGCCTGCGCGGCCCGCGCGGCGGTGTCTCTGCGCCCCAGGGCGGCGACCAAGGGGCCGACGGCGGGGGCACCCGCCGACTGCACCCCGGCCAAGGCGGCGTCGCGGACGCGCGCATCGAAGTCGCCCAAGGCCGCCACCAGGGCGGCGACGGCCCGGACGCTCGCGAAGCGGCCTAAGGCCAGGGCGGCCTGGGCGCGGGCCTCACTGTCCGCGTTCACGTCCTGGAGAACGCCGGTCAGCGTCGACTCGGCCCCCGCCACCGAGGGTAGCGTGGACTGGGCCTTGGCCTGCGCCGCCTGGGCATCCCCCAATGCCTTCTGCGCGTCGGCCCGCGCCTTGGCGTCCTTGGCCTTCCCCAGGTCCGCCTGGGCCTTCGTGACGGCATCGCGGGCGGACTGTGCGCCGCTGTAGGCAGCCAGGACCGTATCGGCGAGGGACACCTGCGCCAGGCGCTGCACCGAGGCCTGGTCGGTCCGGCCCGCCAGCTTGGTCAGCTCGGGCAGGCTTCCAGGCGCGGCGATCTGGTCCAGCAGGCCCACCATCTGCTGCCGGAAGGCGATGTCCGCACCCGCCTGTGGGTCTTCCAGGTGGGCGACGACCAGCGGCACCGAATCCGGGCCGATCTTCTGCAAGGCGCTGACGGCGGCGTCCTGAGCGGCCGGCAGCAACAGGACGGCGTTGACGGCATTGGCGGCGGACAGGCCGCCGATCTTGCCCAGCACGTCTACGGCGGCCCCTCGGAGGTCCGGGTCGCCGTTGGAGAGACGGTCTACGACCTGCTTCAGGTTGCCGTCGTTGGATTTCCCCAGGGCGGTCAGGCCGGTCTCGGCGGTGTCCTTGACGCCGCCGTCTTTGCACAGGCTGAACAAGGTGTCGAAGGACTGGGCGGGCGTGAGCTTGCCCGCCGCCGTCAGGCGGTTGACCGAGTCGGCGGCGTTCTTGCGGAGGTCCAGGCTGGCCTGGTTCTGTAGGCTGTCCTTGTCCTCGTCCGGGTTCTGCGTGTTTGCCAGCACATCCGTCAGGTGCCCCCTCTGGACCAGACCCTGGACCGCGCGGTCGCGGACGTCCTGCTGCGGACTCGCCAGCGCGGCTTCGAGCTTCGCCTGCGCGCTGCGGTTGTAGGAAACCAAGCCATAGACGGCCAGGACCAGCACGACGGTGATGATGATAGCCCGCGCGCGGGCCTTGAAAAACGAGACGGCGTTGCTCATGCGTTCCCCCAGAAGTGTTGTCCCCATCTTAAACGAAACGGGGGGCTTTGTCAAGCGCCCCCGCCCGAGCAGCACCGAGCAGGAGAGTCACGCGCGCCCGTCGAACAGAGGCCGCATGAGCATTCGGATCGCCGTCCTGCTGTCAGGTCGGAGCGGACGCGGGAGCAACATGCAGGCCATTGCCGAGGCTTGCGCCGACGGACGCATCGACGGCCAGGTCGTCCTCGTTCTGGGCAACTCCCCCGACTCGCCTGCGCTGGCCCGCGCGCGGGAAATGGGTCTGCGCGCCGAAAGCCTTTCGACCCGGCAGGACGGGGCGGCCGACGCGCTGCTGGCACTCTTGCATGACGCCCACATAGATTTGATCTGCCTGGCCGGCTACATGCGGAAAGTACCCGACCCGGTCGTCAGCGCCTATGCAGGCCGGATTCTGAACATCCACGCCGCCCTGCTCCCCGCCTTCGGCGGCAAAGGCATGTACGGATACCACGCCCACCAGGCCGTCTTAGACTATGGCGTCAAGGTCTCGGGCTGCACGGTGCATTTCGTGGACGGGGACTACGACACCGGCCCTATCGTCCTGCAAACGCCGGTCGTGGTCCAGGAAGACGACACGGTCGAGACACTGGCCGCCCGCGTCCTGACTGCGGAGCACCAGACATACCCCCGCGCCGTCGCCCTGTTCGCCGCAGGCCGCCTGCGCCTCGAAGGCCGGCGGGTGCGGATCGGGGATTAGCCTACTCCACCACCCCGTCAATCGCCTTCGCCGTTTCCAGCAGCGCGCGCAGGTCGGCCAGCGGCAGCATCGTCGCCGCGTCCGACAGGGCGCGCTCCGGGTCGGGATGGACCTCCAGGAACAGCGCGTCCACGCCCACGGCCACGGCCGCCCGCAGCAGCGGCGGGATGAACTCGCGCTGGCCCCCGCTCGTCGCCCCCTGCCCCCCCGGCTGCTGGACCGAGTGCGTCGCGTCAAAGACCACGGGGCAACCCAGGCCGCGCAGGACCGGCAGCGCGCGCATGTCCACCACCAGGGTGTTGTAGCCGAAGCTCACGCCCCGCTCGCACAGCAGCAGGTTTTGGTTGCCCGTCCCCCGTACCTTTTCCACAACGTTCTTCATGTCCCACGGGGCGAGAAACTGGCCTTTCTTGACGTTGACCGCCCGCCCGCTCTCGCCCGCCGCGATCAGCAGGTCGGTCTGCCGGGACAGAAACGCCGGAATCTGCAAGACGTCCACGACCTCGGCCACGAGCTTGACCTGCCAGGTTTCGTGCACGTCCGTCAGGACGGGCACGCCGAACTCGGCCTTGATCGCCGCCAGCACCTCTAAACCGCGCTCCATGCCCTCTCCCCGGAATGAGGCCGCCGACGTCCGGTTGGCCTTGTCGAACGATGCCTTGAAGATGTAGGGCAGGCCCAGGGCGTCGCAGTCGGCCTTGGCCCGCGCCGCCACCTCGCGGCATAGGTCCAGGCTCTCGATGATGCACGGCCCGGCGATGACGGCCAGCGGCGAGTCCGGTCCGCCGACAACGAAGTTTTGGATGGTGACGGGATTCAGAGTGTTATTCAAAGCGTTACTTTCTGTGCTTCGTGGTGCGCGCCGAGCAGGGCGTCTGCGCCCACCAGCACGTCGTCCACGGACAGCAGCCGCATGCACAGGTGCGGGTCGTCTGCGTTATGGCAGACCTTGCGGTCACAGGGACCGCACGGGACGGGGCGGGCCATGACCAGCGCCCTGCCCGTCCGTGGCCCGTACCAGGCGGGCGAGGTCGGGCCGAACAGGGCGATCTGGGGCGTTCCCAGGGCGGCCGCCACGTGCATCGGGCCGGTGTCGCCGCTGACCAGCAGCGCGGCGCGGCCGATCAGGGCCGCCGCCTGACGGAAACCCAGCTCGCCCGCCATCACGACGGGGGCCGTTTCCATGCGCGCGGCGATCTCCTCCAGCGCGAGCCGTTCTTTGGCGCTGCCGATCAGGACAATCCGGCAGCCGTGTCGCTGCGCCAGCGCGTCGGCCAGCGCGGCAAAGCGGTCGGGGGGCCAGCATTTGGTCGGCCACGTCGTCATGGGCGCTAAGACGACGAACCGCTGCCCGCGCGCAACCCTCTGCGCCTCCAAGAAGCCTTCCGCAGCGGCGGCATCCTCCGCCGTGTAGCCCATGCTCATGGGTTCGGGGGGCGCGGGCGGCAGGCCCAGTGCCTCCAGCGTCAGCAGGTACTGGTCTACCCGGTGCGCGGGCAGGCCCGGCTCCGCGTAGGCGTGCGTGTACAGGCGCTTGTAGTGGGGGCGGCGCGATCCGCCGTAGTATCGCTTGAACGTGTCGAAGACGCCCACGCGGACCGGGGCACCGACCCCCAGCGTGAGCAGGGGCCACTCCTCGGGCTGGAACGAGACGAAGACGTCGTAGTCCCGCTCCCGGAGCAGACGCCGAAAGGCCAGCATCCGTGCCAACCACGGGACATAGCGCAGACCCCGCACCAGGCGCTTCCAGTAAGAGCCGTCCCAGCAAAGTATCTCGTCCACATAGGGATTAGCGTCTATCGCCTCGCGCTCGGTATGCTCGACGACCCAGGTGAGGTGTGCCTCCGGGTAGGCCTCGCGCAGGGCGGCCAGCAGCGGCGTCCCCATCAGGATGTCACCAAACGCGCCGACGCGCATGATCAGAATCCGCTTGGAAGCCTGGTCGCGCGGAACGGGGCAGCGGTTGACGGGGATGTTACAGGGCGTCAGCGGCGGCAGGAACTCCGGCGGCAGGGGGCGGCGCTTGGCCCGGCGCTCTGCGCGGTTGTGGATGCTGATGGGGCCGATCCTCATCGCGTGGCCTTTCCCAATTCGCGCCGGTACAGCGACTCGACGGCGTCGGTCATGCCGCGTAGGGTGAAGTGGGCGTCAACGCGCGCCCGCCCGGCCTCGCCCATGCGCCGCCGGAGTTCGGGCGCGTCCGCCAGGCGGGCCAGCGCATCAGCCAGGGCAACGGGATCGGACGGCGGGACCAGAAAGCCCGTCTCGCCGTCCAGGATCATCTCGGGCGTCCCGCCCGTCCGGCTGCCGACCACAGGCTTTGCCAATGCCATACCCTGCTGGATCACCGCCGAACACGACTCCGGCCAGACCGAGGGCACGGCGATCACGTCCAGGGCGTTGATGACGTTGTGGACGTCGTCCCGGAAGCCCGTAAAGACGACGCGACCGGCAAGCCCGCCCGTCGTGGCCTCCCGCCGCAGGTCCACCAGGTCCGGCCCATCCCCGACGACCACGGCGCGGACGCACGGGTGCCGGTCTGCGAGCAGCCGCAGTGACTGGAACAGATCCCGGTGGCCCTTCTCAGGGGCGACGCGCCCGACGATACCGACGGCCAGGTCATCGGAGGCTAGGCCGAGGGAGCAGCGCACTGCGTGGGCGTCCCTGGACACCGCGCGGAAAGCGTCCGTGTCGGTGCCGTGGTGGATGGTCTCGATTCGACGGGGCGATACCCCGTGGCGGACGTGCAAGTCGCGGAGGGACTCGGAAACGGTGATCAGACAGCGGTGCAGCAGGGCGAGGATAAGGTTCCCGCGGACGCGCCGCTTGAAGGGGAACGGCAGGTGAGAGGTCATGACCGAGACAGGGACGCCCGCCAGCCGCGCCGCGAGGGCGGGCACGAGCGCGTCCTCATTTTTGTGCGCGTGGACGACGTCCACCCCTTCCCGGCGCAGGAAGTCCCGCAGGCGGCCCAGGTCGGTCCAATCCGATTGACGCCTTACAGTCGCCTCGAACGTCTCCAGGCCCATCTCCTGAGCGCGGGCCAAGACGAACCGGCCCGGCTGGCCGGCGACGACTACTCGGTGGCCCCGCGCGCGGAGCTGATCCGCGAGGTTGAGCAGGTGGATCTCCAGTCCCCCCCAGCCGTCCAGACTGGTGGCGATCTGGACGACGGTGAGGGGGCGGGCGGCATGGTGCTGGTCTCTCATGGGGTTAAGAGACGGCGGCTTTGGGGAGACCCGCCGCGCCGCGCGCGCTCTCGTACTCGCGGTGGTAGAGCGCCTCGACCTTGTCGGTCATCACGCGCAGCGAGAAGTACCGCTCGACGCGCTCCCGGCCAGCCGCGCCCAGCCGGCGGCGCAGAAAGGCGTCGCCAGCCAGCCGCGCCATCGCGTCGGCCAAAGCTCCCGCGTCGGACGGCGGGACCAGGAAGCCGGTCTCGTCGTCCAGCACCATCTCGGGCGTCCCCCCCACGAGCGTCCCGATCACGGGCTTCGACAATGCCATGCCCTGCTGCACCACGGCGGAGCACGGCTCCTGCCAGGTGGAAGGCACGGCGACCACGTCCAGGGCGCTGATGACGTTGCCCACGTCGTCCCGGAAGCCGGCGAACAGCACACGGTCGGCCACCCCTAGGTTCGTCACGATCTCGCGGAGACGCGCCTCGTCCGGCCCATTGCCGACGACGACCAGGCGCAGCGGGTAGCGGTCACCCAGCCGGGCCAGGGCGTCCAGCAAAACGGCATGACCCTTCTCAGGTGCGATACGCCCGATGATGCCCACGGCGACACTATCTTCGGGGATGCCCAGGTCGGCCCTGACCGCCCGCCGCGGGGCGGTCGTGCGCGCGAACGCCTCGACGTCGGTGCCGTGGTGGATGACCTCGACCTGGGCGTCGGGGACGCCGCACCGGAGCAGCGTCCGCCGGACCGAGTCCGAAACCGTCACCATGCGCGTGAACAGCAGGCGGCTGTAAAGCAGCGTCCCCGCCCGCGTCTTAAACGGGTACGGCATGTGCCGCGACAGTACGCGCACCGGCACTCCCTCCAGGCGTGCCGCCGTGACGGGCACCACCATGTCCAGGCTCCAGTGGACGTGGACCACGTCGGTGGGGCGCTCACGGAAGAAGCGCCGCAGCTTCCCGAAGTCGCGCCAGTCGCCCTGCCGCCGCACGGTCATGGGGACGGTGGGCAGGCCCATCGCCTGCGCCCGCGCCTCGACCCATTTGCCGGGCCGGCAGGCGACGGTGACATCGTGGCCGCGCAGGCGGAGCTGTTCCGACAGGTTCAGGATGTGCAGCTCGGTCCCGCCCCAGGAGGGGAAGCTGGTCGCCACTTGCAGCACGGAGAGAGGCATGGGTGCTTTCTTGTCCTTACGCTCCTGGGCGGGGCGGGGCATACGCCGCGCACACCCGCGCGATGATGTCGGTCGTGGAGCGGCCCGCGACAAAGGGGAGTATCCGCACGTCGCCGCCGTAGCCGCACACGACGCGCGCCTCGGGCAAATCTTCCTCGCGGTAGTCCCCGCCCTTGACGTAAACAGCAGGCCGCAATGCCTCGATCAGCGGGACCGGGGTGCGCGTCGCGAACGGCACCACGAAATCCACGCAGGAGAGCGAGGCCAGCATCTCCATCCGCTCGGCCAGCGGCACGATGGGGCGCAGGTCGCCCTTGAAGCCGCGCACCGATTCGTCGGCGTTGACCGCAATGACCAGGGCGTCGCCCAGGGCACGCGCCTCGGCCAGATACCGGGCGTGGCCGACGTGGAGCAGGTCGAACACGCCGTTGGTGAAGACGACCACCTCGCCCGCCGCCTGCCGGGCGGCGACCAGAGCCGCCAGCCCATCGGGCGTCGCAAGCTTAGGACCGGACAACGGGAAGGGCGAGGCCACGCGGTTTCCTTTCAGGGCGCTCCAGCCGCGCGCCGACGGCGGCGATGACGGCAGGTATGCTCAGGTCGTCCATGCACTTGAAGTCGCCCCGCGCGCAGATCCGGTCGCGGCACGGGACGCAGGACAGGCCCCGGTCGATCAAAACGGTGCTGCTGGCCGTCAGCGGCCCGGTCCGGTCCGGGTCCGCCGCCCCCGACAGCACGACCAGCGGCGCTCCCACGGCGGCCCCGATGTGCATCGGGCCGGTGTCGCAGGTCAAAAGCGCGTCCGCCCGCGCCAGGACCGCCCCGAACTCTTTGACCGACAGCCGGCCCGCCAGGTCGATGATGCGGCCGTCATACGACGCGACCTCGCGCGCCAGGGCGACCTCGTCCAGCCCGTCCATCACCGTCTTGAACGCGGGCGGGGCACCGGTCACGGCGACGCGGACGTTGGGCTGCCCGGCCCAGTAGGCGGCGACCTCGCCGAAGCGCGCCAAGGGCCAGCGGTTCAGGGGCCGCGAGGCGGCGGGGTTGATGACGAGCAGCCGGTCTTCATCTCCCACCCCCGACTCGGCCAGCACGGCGTCCGCCCGCCGCCGGGCGGCCTCGGGGATAAAAAAATCGAGCGAGCGGTCGGCGAGCGGCCCGATGCCCAGCGGGGCCAGCTCCTTGGCGAAGTCGTCTACGGCGTGGACGACGCGGCCCGTTTGGGGGCTGACGGCCATGTTCTTTACGAACGTCAGCCGCGTCCGCGCGCCGCTCGCCGCCGCCATCAGATAGGACTTCGCGCTCGGGTGCAGGTTCACGACCAGATCGTAGCGCCGCAACGACAGCCGCCACAGGAACGGCAGAAAGTGATCCAGCCGCGAGTCCACGCCGCGCTTGTCGAAGGGGAGCACGTCGCGCACATCCGGGTGGCCCGTCAAGGCGTCCGCCATCCCCCCGCCGACGACGAAATCCACGGCGATGCCGGGGAACGCCGCCCGGACCGCCCGGACCGAGGGCGTTGCCAGCAGGATGTCGCCCATGCCGCCGAATCGGATGAAAAGAGCGCGCTGAAAGTTCATGGGCCGCAACAAAAACCGCCGCCAGGGGCCGGGTTCCACGGGTCAAAACCGCCTTTAGGCCACGGACTGGAGCTTGTAGGGCTTCGGCCCGTGGCGCGGCGTCAGGAGATTATACCGAATCCGGGGCGGCGGGCGCAAGCGCGCCACGGGCGTCCGCGGCCTGCGGCCTGAGAAGCGCCTGGGCCGCCTCCCGCACGTCATCGCTCGGCAGCGACGCCATCGTGCCGTCCGGCGATTCCAGGACGCGGTGGCGCGGCCCGTAGTTGCCCCATTTGCGCGGGTTGGTCGGCCCGAACAGGGCCACCGTCGGGACGCCCAGGGCGGCGGCGGAGTGCATGATGGCCGTGTCATTCCCCAGAAAAAGCCCGAGCTGTGAGACCAGACCCAGCGACCCGCGCAGGTCGCAGGCCCCCGCGAACGAGACCGCCCGCGCCCGCGTCTCGGGCGCGCAGAGCGCGAGCATCTCGTCACAGGCGTCGCGCTCGTCCGGCCCCCCGATCAGGGCCAGCCGCAGATCGGGGTCATCGGCGATCAGGGCGTCCGCCACCCGCGCGAAACCCGCCGCCCCCCACCGCTTGCGGGCCTGGCTCGCGCCGGGCTGGATGCCGACCAACCGCTCACGCCGCACGCGCTCGCCGCCCCAGGCCGCATTGAGGCACCGCCGCGCGGCCTCGGTCTCGTCCGCGCTGACCCACAGCTCCAGGGCGGGGTTGACCGGCGCGAAAGGGGCGACCGCGTGGAGGACGTCGAAATAGCAGGCGACCTCGCTCTTGTCACGGTCGTAGTCCACGGGGCAGTTCAGCAGCGGCCCGCGCCCCTCGGAGCGGAACCCGGCCCGCAGCCGCACCCCGCCCAGGCGCGGGGCGAGGGCCGAATGGAACGAGCGGTTCAGGGCCAGACACAGATCGAAGCGGCCCGCGCGGATGCGCCTGGCCAGCCGAAAATACGCCCCCCACCCCTTGTCCGACTTGTACGGATCGAACTCGATGATCTCATCCAAATACGGGTTGTTCTGGAGCAGGACGCGCGCGTTCCTCCCCGTCAGCAGCGCGATGTGCGCGTCCGGCCACTGCGCCCGCGCCCCCCGGAAGATCGGCGTCGCCAGCAGCGTGTCGCCGATGAACCGGAACTTGGTGGCGATCAGAATGCGCCGGATCGGGTGGGCGCGCGACCCGACCCCGGTTTCTCCTCCGACCCCGATTTCTTCTCCGAGGGCCGGGACCGGGGCGGACGGGGGGCGGGCTTCCCCCACGACGGGGAGTTCCACCAGGCCGCCCCGGCGGGCGCGCAGCAGGCGGCGGGCCGCCCGCGCCACTTCGTCCGGCGTGATCGCGCGCAGGCAGTCGTAACGCCCCTCGCAGGTCGGGTGGTTGCCGCAGGGCGCGCAGGGCAGGTCTTTGAAGATCGTCACCGAGTCGGCGTCGAACGGCCCGGTCACGGCGGGGTCAGTCGAGCCGAACAGGGCGACGGTGGGCGTCCCCACCGCCGTCGCCAGGTGCATCGGCCCCGAGTCGGCGCTGATGAGCAGGTCGGCCCGCTTGAGCACGGCGGCCAGCGTCTTGACGTCGGTGCGCCCCACCAGGCTGACGGGCCGGGCGGCGCGGGCCAGGCGGATCACGTCTGCGGCCATGCGCTCGTCCTCGCTCCCCGCCCCGACCAGGACACAGGGCACGTCGCCCAGCTCGTCCAGCGTCCGCGCGAACGACTCAGCGAACCAGCGCTTCTGCGGCCGGGTCGCGCCGACGTTGACCGCGACCAGCGGGCTGCCCGGCGTGATATGGGCCTCGGCCAGCAAAATGTCGGCGGCAGCGCCCGATTCGGCGTCCACAACCATGACCAGCGGGTGCCGCTCCCCGGCGGGCAGCGGCGGCAGCGGCATGGTGTCCAGCATCGCCTGGGCCATGTGCGTCGCCTTCGTCGGGCGCAGGTCGGTCAGGAAGCGGTTCATGCCGCGCCCGGCCTGCCCCACGCGGCGCGGCGTCCGCGCCAGCCACGCGGCGGCGGCGTAGGCGGACAGCGGCGGCAGGATGACCGCGTCGGTGTAGCGCCCGTCGCGTAGCAGCCGGAACGTCTGCACGACCCGCGCCCAGCTCCCCGGCGCGGTGCGCGTGATGACGCCGTCCAGGTCCGGGTTACCGTCCAGCACCTCGGCGGCGGCCCCGGCCCCGACCACGGTGTCGATCCGCGCGTCCGGGTGCGCCCGCCGCAGGGCGGCGATGGCCGGCGTGGTCAGCAGGGCGTCCCCCATATAGTTCATGTTAACGACGAGGAACTTACGCATGGTTTCACAGTTCAGGGCGCTGCCCCCGGCCCTCTCTTGCGCTGGTGCTCTCCCACGTTGGGCTTATCCCACACATTTGCCGAGGCGGGCCAGCACTTCCCCTACCACCCTCTCGACGCTGATCCGCTCTAGGCTCGCCGCGCCGGCCTCCGGGGTGGGCCGCCGGCCCGGCACCATCGCGCCGGGGGCGGGGTCGTGCAGGACCGCGTTCCGGCCCCCATACGGCCCGTGGCGGCGCGGGTCCGTCGCCCCGAACAGCGCAACGACGGGCGCTCCGACGGCAACGGCTAGGTGCATCGGCCCGCTGTCGCCGCTGACCAGCAGGTCGCACGCGGCCAGGACGGAAGCCAACTCGCGCAGCGTCGTCTTCCCCGAAACGTCAGCAAAACCGTCGGGCAAACCGGGCGTGATCTTGGCGACGTCCCGCGCATCGTTCTTGTCGCCGACGAAGACGACGCCCACCCCGGCCCCCATAAGCGCGGACGCTACCTCGCCCCACCGTTCCAAAGGCCACCGCTTGTAAGCGCGGCCCGCGCCGACGTTCAGCGCGACGCGCGGGCGCGGCAGGTTTGACAGCCATTCGGCGGCTCTGTCGGCACCGTCCGCTGCCAGGTACGGCTGCGACGTGAACTCGGCGTGGTCGGCGGGGACGCCCAGGGCACCGGCGAAGCCGTACAGTAGGTCTACCTCGTGCCGGTCCCGCGCGCCACCCGGCACGATGGGGTGCGTCAGAAAGAGCGCGTTGCCCTCGCGATTCCGGTCCCAGCCCACCCGCAGGGGTGCGCCCGACAGGCGCGTGATGAGACCGCTTAATAACAGCCCCTGCATGTCCAGCGCCAGGTCATAGCGCGCGGCATGGAGCATATTTCGTAATGCCCACAGGTCGCCTATCGAAGGACTGTCGGGCAACACGTGGAGCTTATCGACCCAGGGGTTGCCGCGCAGGACATCGGCGGAGCGGGCGCGGACGACCCAGTCCACGGCGGCGTGGGGCAGGCCTTGCCTGATCGCCTGCACGACGGGCAGGGCGTGGATGACGTCGCCGATGCTGCTGGTCTTGACGATCAACAACCGATGAACGCCGGATCGAATCTCAGCCGGCGGCGGCAGCGGTCGGGGCATGGGCACTCAGTCCTGGGGGCGGCGGGACGCGCCACCGGTCGTGCAGCCAGAGCCACTGGTCGGGGTACTGCCGGACGATGTCCTCGATATCCAGAGTGATCTCAGCCATGATCCGCCGCACGTCCTCCTCCTGGTCGCCCGTGGACACGGGCAGGATGGCGGGGTAGAACACGGTCCTATACGTCCCGTCCGGCTGGCGCGGGCAGAACATCGGCAGGATCGCCGCGCCGGTCTTGAGCGCGAGCACGGCGGGGCCGGCTACGGTCCCGGCCAGGTGCCCGAAGAAGGGCACGAAGACGTCCTCGGACTTCTGATCGGGGACGATGGCGACGATCTTGTTTTCCTTGAGCTGCCTGAGCAGGGCACGGGGCGAGTCGCCGCGCGGGTGGACCGAGTAGCCGTTGGTGCCGCGCACCCGGTCGGTCAGCGCGTTGAACTCGGCGTCCTCGCTCTGCCGGGCCACGACCTTGACGTCGAAGCCATCCATCACGGCCCGCTTGCACAGCCACTCCCAGTTGCCCAGGTGCGCGGACACGACGATGGCCCCTTTGCCCCGCGCCAGCAGCGCGTCCATCGCCGCGTACCCTTCCGGCCCGGTCGTCACCCGGCGGCGCATCTCGTCCAGCGTGAAGTCCGCGCCCTTGAAGAACTCAACGAGGAGAGCGCGCGCGAAGTGCTGGAAGACGCGCTTGGTGAGCCGCTGCCGCTCCCCGGCCGTCAGCGAGTCGCCGTAGGCGCGCAGCAGGTTCTTCTCCGCGACACGGCGGTACCGGCCCGACAGGTGGTAGGCCAGCGTCCCCGTCCCCGTCGCCCACGCCAGCGCGGGCGTCCACGGGACACGGCGGATGACCGAGAACAACCCCCAGAAGGCCCACCGCACGGCCCGCTGCCAGAATCTTTTGCTAGGGCGCATAAGCTGTGTAAGAACCGAGAGAGGCCCCTCCCGGCGGGCAAGCCCGGAGCAACTGCACCCGACGCCACCCTCCCCTGTTAGGGAAGGGTCAAGAGGAAACGAAGAAGAGACAGCGCAGGCCCACGCCTCACTTCCTTAGCCCTTCCCTAACAGGGGAAGGAAGGCGGCTCGCCGCCGGGAGGGGTTCCTCACACCCTCAGCCGAGACGCGAAATCACACTCGCCCAGAACCCGGCCTCGTCTTCAAAGGCCATTTCAATGCGGAGCGCCAGAACGGGCACGACCGCCGCATCTGTGCCCGGTTCTTCCCCCATGGGCCACTTCACCGCGTCCTTCTCGGTCATTATTAGGGCCGCCGCACCAGCTACTGCCGCGTCGCGCAAAACCGCCCGCGCCTCTTCGGCGGAAAACCGATGGTGGTCGCCCCACGCCCGCAGGGATAACACGCGCGCGCCCGCCTCCCGTTCCAGCGTCCGCCGGAACGACTCGGGCTGCGCGATGGCGGAAACGGCATGGACGGCCTGCCCCGCCAGCGCGTCCAATGGCAACAAAGGCGCGGCTAGGTCCGAAGCGGGGACGAAGCCCACGGCGCGGTGGTCGGCGAAGAACAGCGGCGCGTTGGGGGCCAGCACACGAGATTGGGCGGCCAGGGCCGCGCGCTCCCCGTCCGTCAGCCCACCCGCCCGCGTCGCCACGACGACGCCGGCCCGGCGCAGGTGCCGCTTCGGCTCACGCAGCAGGCCGCGCGGCAACGGGAATCCGTTGTCGAACGGGCGGCGCGCGTCCAGCAGCACGATGTCCAGGTCCCGCGCGAGCTGCCAGAACTGGAAGCCGTCATCTAAGACGACCGCGCCTAAACCGAAGCGGCGGAGCGCCTCGCGGCCCGACAGCCGCCGGTCTTTGCCGACCAACACCGGCACACCGGGCAGCGTCCGGGCCAACAAAACAGGCTCGTCCCCGGCCCGCGCCGCGTCGAGATGCACCCGGCCCGCGTCGTCCGAGACGATTCCGACTCCAGTGGCACTGCCCCCGTGCCCCCGGCTGAGGACGGCGACGCGCCTCCCCTCCGCTTGCAGGCGGCGGCACAGCCACTGTGTCATCGGCGTCTTGCCCGTCCCGCCGACCGACAGGTTGCCGATGCTGACGACGGGGAGCGGCAAGTGCCCGCGCCGGCGCAGGCCCACCGTCTCTGCGGTGAGATACGCTTCCAGCCCGATGTCGTAAAGCCGGGCGCAGCCGCCCAGGAACCCGCGCGCGATGCCGGCGGCCATGCCGGGCCGGGGCGGGTCGCCGATGACGCTCAGGACGTACTGTTCGAGGCGGTTGGGCAAAAGATGGTCCCTACGCCCGCCGCCACAATCCCCGCCCGGTGCGGGCGACGGAGCCGCCCGTTTCGCGCTCCGCCTGCTCCTCCAGGGCCGTGATCGCCGCGCCCACGCGGTCGGCCCACTGCCGCAGCTCTTCCTCGCTCTTGGCGTCCGGCGGGATGAAGATCGGCTCGCCGTAGATCCAGACCGCCCGCGCGAACGGGACCGGGACTAGGAAGCGGTCCCAGGCGCGCATCAGCCAGCGCGGCGAAGCGCTGATGCCGGCGGGGATGATCGGCGAGCCGGATTTCTGGGCGAGGAAGATCGCGCCGGGCTGGACCACATGGCTCGGTCCGCGCGGGCCGTCCGGCGTGAAGGCCAGCGTCGCGCCGGCCTTGAGACGCTTGGTGACGGTCAGGGCCGCCTGCACCGCGCCGCGCGCCGACGTCGAGCCGCGCACGGTTTGCCAGCCGAAGTGCCGGAAAACCCGGTTCTGGTATTCGCCGTCTTTGGACGTGGAGATGATCGCCCAGTACCCGCGCCGGCGGAACCGCGCGATGGGGATCAGCGTCCGCCCGTGCCAGGTGACCAGGATGACGCCTTTGCCCTCCTGCTGCAAGGCGCGGATGCGCTCCTCGCCGACGATGTGCAGCCGCAAGGTCATCGAGACCAGCCGGACAGCCCCGTAGGCCAGGAACGACAGGACTCGGAACTTCAAGACTCGCAGATTCATAGTCGGTTCGGCTCCGCCCGCCCCTGCCCCGCCCGTCAGGCCGGGGCGGGGGCGGCGCTAGGGTCCGGGTGCCCCTCGGCTCCCTCTTCGCCGCCCCCCTCGGTGCCTCCCTCCCAAGGGTAGCGCTTCTCGTGGAACCGCTCGTAGAGGTGGCGGTACAAGCCGCCCGGCAGGCGCATCAGGGCGTCGTGGGTGCCACTCTCGACGATCCGCCCGGCCTCCATGACTAGAATCTTGTGCGCGTTCTGGATCGTCGAAAGCCGGTGCGCGATGACCAGCGTGGTCCGCCCCCGCATCAGCGTCTCCAGAGCCTCCTGCACGATCTTCTCCGAGGCGGCGTCGAGCGACGACGTGGCCTCGTCCAGAATCAAGAGGCGCGGGTCTTTGAGCAGGGCGCGGGCGATGGCGACCCGCTGCCGCTGCCCGCCCGAGAGCTGCTTGCCGCGCTCGCCGACCAGTGTGTCATACCCCCCCGGCAGAACGGCGGGGTCGGTGATGAACCCGTGGGCGTTCGCCGCCCGCGCCGCCGCCTCGATCATCGCCTGCGTCGCGTCGGGCCGCCCATAGGCGATGTTGTCGCGGATCGTCCCGCCGAACAGCACGGTCTCCTGCGGCACGATCCCGATCTGCGCGCGCAGCGAGGCCAGCGTCACGCCGCGCAGGTCGTGGCCGTCCACCAGGATCCGCCCGGCCTGCGGGTCGTAGAACCGGGGGATGAGGTCCGCCAGGGTGCTCTTGCCCGCTCCCGACAGCCCGACCACGGCGACCACCTCGCCGGGCATCATGGTGAACGAGACGTCGCGCAGGACCGGCGTGTCGGGGACGTAGGAGAACGCCACGCTCTGGAACTCGATCCGGCCCTCGGACGACTCCAGTGCGACCGCTCCGGGCGCGTCGCCGATCTCGGAGCGCACGTCCAGGACGTTCTGGAAGATGCGGCTGCCGCCGGCCTGGATCTGCTCCCACGTCACCTTCGCGCCGCCTAAATTGCTGACGCCGACGGCGATCTGGTTGATGACGTAGATGAACTTGACCAGCTCGCTCAGGGTCAGCGCCTGCGCCCCGCCCTGGCCGCTGATGATCAGGCGCCCGGCGAACCACAGGGCCAGCGCGATGCCCGCCGCACCCATGACGTCGGTGATCGGCTTGAGCTTGGCGGCCTGGCGCACGACGATCATGGACAGGTCCTTGGCGGCCTGGCTCTCCGACCGGAACCGCTCCACGACGACCCGCTCGGACCCGAAGGACTGGATGATGCGGATGCCGCTGAGCGTCTCCTCCATCAGCGTGTTGACGTCGGCCAGCTTGTCCTGGGTCCGCCCGGTGATCGACCGGACCAGCCGCGCCAGGCGGTTGATGCTGTAGACCATGGCCGGGACGACGATCAAAGCCGTCAGCGACAGCGGCACGGAGATGTGGAAAATGATCCACAGCCCGGCGACGATGACGAACGGGGCGGGCGCGATGTCCTTCAGGCCGGACACGCTGCCCTGGAGCAGCGGCACGTCGTTGTTGATCGTGGACATCAGCGCGCCGGTCCGCTGGCGATTGAAGAAGCTCAACGACAGCCCCTGGAGGTGCCGGTAGACGGCGTTCCGCAGGCTCAGGCCGAGCCGCTGCCCGGCCTCGGCGAACAGCACCGTCTGGCCGTAGTAGAACAGCCCGCGCACGATGTAGATGCCGACGATCGCCAGGCAGATGAGGTTGAGCTGATGCAGGTCGTGCTGATCGACCCGCTTGTCGGCCCCGCCCGTGCTGGCCTTGACGAACGCATCCAGCAGATCGGCGACCAGCAGCGACATGCCCGCCACGCCCACGGCGCAGGCCAGCGCGCCGAACAGGTAGCGCCGGTCCGGGTGAATGAAGGACCACAGCCGGTCCCATATCTCGCGCGGCTTGGAGGTCCCGCGCGGCGTGGCCTGGGTGTGCATCATCGGTGTGAGTGTACCAGGAAACGCAGACTGAGGAGCAGGATGAACCCCACCTGAAACAGCGCCGTGGTCTGCTCGCGGTTTCGCAAGGCCTGCGCCCACTCGAACCGCCCGCTCCCGGTCGTGCGCGGCCAGGGCGAGGGCAAAAGACGAGGCACGCGCGCGACATAATCAAGGTACGGAAGGCCGAACTTCGCCTTGAGGAACTTCTCCTCGTAGAAGATGGCGGCCAGGTGGAAGACCAAAAACAGCGAGACGGTGATCCCCACGCCCCACACGCCCAGGCCCGAGACCAGGCCCATCCCGACCGCCAGCAGCAGCGAGCCGAAGTACAGCGGGTTCCGCACGTGGGCATACGGCCCGCCCGTGGCGATGGCGGCGTCCTTGGCGATAAACCCCGCCGCCCAGAACCGCACGACCTCGCCCAAGATGACCAGGGCGACCCCGGTCCCGTAAGCGGCCCACCCGCCGTCGTCACGCCGCAGCCACAGCGTCAGGCCGAGCAGTAGCAGCGGCACAAGCCAGGTGAAGACGGTGCGGCGTCGCACCAGAAACGGCGGCTTCAGGGCCGGCGCGGCGCGGCCCGAGCTGTCCATGTCGTTGTTCTTTGATTGGACCATAGGTTCAGGGAGGCCCCCTCGCCCCCAGTTCTGCGGGACAAGGGAGATGTTTTCCTACTCCCCCAGGATTGGGGGCTGGGGGGCTTCCGCACCGGCCCAGCCCGCGATCATCTCCAGCAGCAGATCGGCCGCCCGTGCGACGCCCCCCGGCTCGCCCAGGCTCTCGCGCGCGAGGTCCGCCAGGCGCTGCTTCAGGGTCAGGATACGGCCCGGCTCCAGCAGCAGTTCCACCGCCAGAGCGGCGATGGCGTCAGGCGTGGCCTCGTCGCCCAGCAGCTCGGCAAACAGACGCTCCCCGGCCAGGATGTTCGGCATCCCCAGGTGGACGATCCCGTGCGACCGGCGGCGCAGGCGGTACTCCAGGGCCATCAGCTTGGAGCCGCGATAGACGATCACCATCGGCTTCTTCAGGATCATCGCTTCCAGTGTCGCCGTGCCGGACTTGGTCAGCACCAGGTCGGAGCGCGCCAGCACGTCCCACGTCAGCCCCTCGGCGATCACCAGGGGTGCCGGGCCGGGCGCGGGATGGGCATGAACGCCCGAGTCCACCGGCTCGGTCGGGTCGGCGGGCAACAGCAGCCCCGCGTCCGTCGCCAGGACGGGGACCGGGGTGGGCAAAGTCGTGTGCGCGATCTGGGCCAGCTTGTCGCCCGCCTGCGACATCAGGAGCTGGACGCGGGCCGCGCGCCCGCCCCGCCGCTGTTCCCGGCGGATCAGGCTCTCGACCTGGGCGCGCGCCGCGGACGACGACAGGGCGAGCACGAACTGGACGCTCGGGATGCGCCGGGTGATCTCCCCCGCCGCGCCGACCAGGGCAGGCAGGATGTGCCGGATCTCCCCACGGCGGCTGCCCGGCAGCAGGGCGACGATGGGGCGGGCGGGGTCCAGGCCGTAGCGCCCGTAGAAGGCCGAGTCCTCCAGCGAGGGCTTGACTAAATCCAGCAGCGGGTGGCCCACGAAGTGGGCGTCCGCCCCGCCTGCCCGCAGCAGCGGGGCTGACCAGGGGAACGGCGTCACGATCCGATCCGTGGCGGCGGCGAGGCCCTCCGCCCCCCCCGCCTTCCCCTGCCGCCGCCACGAGCCGGGCGGGAAGAAGTAAAAGATCGGGCAGATCCGCTGCGCCTTGACCCAGCGCGCCAGGGGCACGTTGAACGCCCCGGCATCGACCAGGACCAGGGCATCCGGCGGGTCCCGCTTCAGGGCGCGCTTCATGTCCCACAGCACCCACAGCATGGCGGGGATTTTGGAGAGCGTCTCGGCGATCCCGATGGCCGCCCAGGGGTCGCTGTCGTGGCGCAGGGCGAGGCCCGCCGCGCGCAGGAAGTGGCCGCCGATGCCCCAGGCCTCGACCGGGCGCGGCCGGGCGGCGGCGCGCAAGGCCTCGACCAGAGCGGCCCCCTGCCGGTCCCCGGACGGCTCCCCGGCCACGACCGCGATGCGTAACGGTTTCTGCGCGTCTGTCTCCATCGTCAGTGCCGCGGCGCGTCGTTCTGCCGCCCGTTGGTGCCGAAACGGATGTTGCGAATGAAGTCGAGCAGGTAGTCAAGCTCGGGGCTTGGCAGGACCTCGCTCTGGACGGCCTCGACGGCCTGTGACATGCTTTCGACGGTCTGGACGGCCTGGGCGGTGTTCATCTCCGACCGGTAGAGCAGCTTGTAGGCCTGCTTCAGCCCGGCCCGGACGGGCGAGGGGACGCCGGACCGGCGCAGGCCAACCACGTTCAGGTCCAAGACTTTGCAGGGGCGGCCGTCGGCCATCATGAACGGCGGGATGTCCTGCACGACTTTGGAGTAGCCGCCGACGAAGGCGAGCCTGCCGATCCGCACGAACTGGTGGACGCCGACCATGCCGCCGAAGTTCACCCGGTCCTCGACGACGCAGTGGCCGGAAAAACCCGTCAGGTTCGCCATGGTGATGCCGCTGCCGATCCGGCAGTTATGGCCGATGTGGCAGTAGGCCATGATCAGGTTGTCGTCGCCCACCCGCGTCTCGGCCCCCGCGCCCGCCGCCCGGTGGATGGTCACGTGCTCGCGGATGATGTTGTTGTCGCCGATGATCAGGAAGCTCTTGTCGCCCTTGTATTTGCGGTCCTGCGGGATGCCGCCGAGGACCGCGCCTGGGAAGACATCGCAGCCCTTGCCGAGCGTCACGAACGACTCGATCACGACGTGGGGGCGCAGGCGCGTCCCGTCGCCGATCACGGCATCCGCGCCGACCACGGTGAAGGCCCCGATCTCGACGTCGCTGCCCAGGGTGGCGCTGGGGTCAATGCTGGCTGTGGGGTGGATGTTCATGCAGGAGTCATGTCTTTTCGCATTCCGGCGCGCGGGACGGACGGGCTGAGACTAGTCGGGGGGGACCAGCGCGAACAGAATCTGGGCCTCCGCCGCCGGCTCGCCGTTCACGCGCGCCGTGCAGCGCACCTTGCCGGTGTTGCCGCGGATACGCAGGACCTCGCTTTCCAGCGTCAGCGCGTCGCCGGGGACCACGGGGCGGCGGAATTTCGCCTCGCTGACCGTGCCGAGATACGCCATCTTCCCCTTGTGTTCCGGCAGCGACAGCACCATGATGCCGCCGACCTGTGCCATCGCTTCGATGATCAAAACGCCCGGCATGATGGCCCGCTGCGGGAAGTGCCCCTGGAAGAACGGCTCGTTGGCCGTCACGTTCTTCAGCCCGACCGCCCGCCGGCCCGGCTCCAGCTCCAGGATGCGGTCCACCAGCAAAAAGGGGTAGCGATGCGGCAGGATGCTTTTAATCTCCTCGATCTCGAGTACAGGCAAGTTTCTCTCCTAGGACGATCGCAAAAGGGCGAGGGCCAGTCGCACGTTGAGCGCGTGGCCGGGGCGGACGGCGATGACGTGGGCGGCCAGGGGCCTCCCGATCAGGGCCAGGTCGCCGATCAAGTCCAGCAGCTTGTGGCGGGCCAGCTCGTTGAGGAACCGCAGCGGCGTCTCGTAGCGGTCCGCCCCCAGGACGACCGCGTTCTCGGGTGACGCCCCCAGGCCCAGCCCGTGCGCCCGCAGCCACTCGATCTCCGACAGGAAGCCGAACGTCCGGGCCGGGGCGATGGCGGAGGCATAGTCGTCCCCCGCCCCGTCGAAGGCGGCCGCCAGCGTCCCCAGGTACGGGTGGCGCGGGTAGTCCAGGACGACGGTCGCCCGGAACCGGTCCGACGGCAGCGCGACGACCGAGGACGCGCCATCTTCCAACGCCTGGGGCGCGGACAGCGTCAAGGGCTTCACGGGCGGGCCGGGCTGTTCGCGCAGGCCGGCGGCGGCGATCAGGGCGGCGAACGGGGCCGCGCTGCCGTCGGCGGCGGGAAGCTCCCCGCCCTCCGTCTCAATCAGCGCATCGTCCACGCCCAGGCCGGCCAGGGCCGACAGCACGTGCTCGACGGTCTGGGTCTCCCGCCCGCCCCACGACAGGCGGGTGCAGCGGGACGTATCGCTGACGTTCTCCGCGCGGGCCGGAATCTCCTGCCCCGTGGCCCGGTCCCGGAAGACCAACCCCGCGCCGGGTGGGGCCGGACACAGGCGCACCGCCGCATCGGCCCCCGAATGCAGGCCGACGCCGCTCAGGACCGTGCTGGGCGAGGCAAGGGTAAAGCGCGGGCGTTCCGGCGTCATTCGCCCGCCGCCTCCGCATCATCCGTCTCCGCTTTGACGCCCTCCAGGGCGGCCAGCCGCGCTTCCAGGTCTTTGATGTGCTTCGCCAGATCGGGCAGCGTGCTGAACAAGGCCTGCGCGCGCATCTCGCTGCCGTGGGGGCGGCCATACACGCCCGACACGAAGGAGCCGGGGGCCAGGTCGCCGATCACGCCCGTCTTGGCCGCCACGATGCTCCCGTCGCCGATCTTGACGTGGTCCTTGATGCCGACCTGGCCGGCCAGGATGACCCCGTCGCCGATATCCACGCTGCCCGAGACGCCGACCTGGGCGACGATCACGCAGTTGCGGCCCACGGTGACGTTGTGGGCGATGTGCACCAGGTTGTCGATCTTGGTGCCGGCCCCGATGCGCGTCGAGCCGGTCCTGGCCCGGTCGATGGTGACGTTGGCACCGATCTCGACATCGTCCTCGATGATGACGCGCCCGATCTGTGGGATCTTGTAGTGGCGGTTCTCGATGAACATATAGCCGAAGCCGTCGGTCCCCAGCACACTGCCGCTGTGGATCACGACGGCGCTGCCGATCTCGGTGTCGTCGTGCAGGACGACGTGCGGGTAGATCACGCAGTTGTCGCCGACCGAGACGTTGTCCCCGAGGTAGGCGAAGGGGTAGACGACCGAGTTCTCCCCCAGGCGCACGTTGTCGCCCAGCACGGCCAGCGCGTGGACCGAGGCGTTGCGCCCCAAGTCGGCGTTGTCGCCGATCACCGCCGTCGGGTGGATGCCCCGGTAGGCTTTCGGCTCGGGCGCAAAAATCCGCAGGGCCTGGGCGAAGGCGAAGCGGGGGTTTTTGACCCGGATCAGCGGCTTGCCCTCGGGGTGGCCTGCGGGCCGGGGGCTGCCCGCGGGGGCGATCACGGCCGAGGCGAGCGAGCGCGCGGCGCTCGACAGCAGCTTGTCGGTCTCGGCGAACGTGATGTCGCCGCTCCGCGCGTCTTCGATGCTGGAGATACCCAGGATGGCGATGTCCGCGTCACCCTCCACCGCCCCCTCGATCAGCGCGGCCAGTTGTCCCACGGTCGTTTGCATGGTGTCTCCCTCTCGCCAACACTTACAAGGCCGGCACCCCTAGAGGTGCCACACGCTCGCGGCCATCGCCCTCGTCAGGGCCGCCGTCAGGTCGCGGTCCCCCGCCCGCGGCGGCCCCAGCGTCAAATCCCAGTGCTGCCGGCTCGCCGTGTCCAGGGCGGCCGCCTGGGTATCGTCGTACAAAAACCGCACCCACCGTGCCCGTTCCGCGCGCAGCCGCACGAGGGCCGCGCGCAGGCTCGTCTGAGACAAGGCGGCCCGCGCCTGCCCGTGGGGGCCGGGCAGCGTCCGCGCGCCCGCGCCCCCCGCGTCCGGCACGCCCAAAGGGGTGGGCCGCGACAGGGCCAGCAGCAGCGCCCGCCGCTGACCGGCGAGCTGGCCGGAACGCGCGGCGATCAGGCGCGCGTCGTCGGCCCCCAGCCGGCCCTCCAGGGCGTCGGCCTGGGCCTGGACGTAGGCGCGGCGCGTGGCCCGCAGTGCCGCGACGGCCGCCAAGCGCCGCGCCCCGGCCGCCTCGCCCGCCGCCTGGCGGGCGGCGATCAGGGCATCGAGCCGCGCCCGCTCCGCCTCGACCTTCGCCCGCAGGGCGTCCCGCTTGGGCGCGGGCGGCGGCGAAAGCCGCCAGTCGTCCAGCGTCCGCGTCAGCGTCTCGACGTTCGCCTCTAGAAGCTGAAGCTCCAGGTCCGGCGCGATGGCCGCCTGCACCGCCACCAGGGGGAACCGCAGCCGCGCCTCACGCCGCCACACGTCCCGCTGCTGCCGGACCTGATCGACGCGCGCCGCTTCGCGCCGGCCGCGCAGGCTCTGGAGAAGCTCCCGCTCCACCCCGGTCAGCCGGGCCGCTTCGCGGGCGGCGTCGCCGGCGGGCGGGGGTGCCCCCGCGCGCGGGGCGGGCAGGCCGGGCAGAGTCGCCCCGCCCGCGCCCGATCCGCCCGCCGGCGGCGTCCGCTCCAGGGCTTCGAGACGGCCCAAGGCCGCGTCGTACTGGCCCACGCCGCGCCAGCCGGGGTGGCGGCGCACCAGGGCCCCCAGGTCGGCGTACCCGCGCGTCGGCGGCGGGGCCTGGGCGCGCTGCCCGTGCGGCGCACAGCCGCCCCCCATGAGCAGGGCAAGCGCGAGGCAGGCCCGGAGCGGCCCGTGTCGCCTACTTGTTGATGCGCTTGACCACGTCTTCGGTGATGTCATTGGTCGTATAAACGGCGATGTCCGACGTGAAGACGACGGAAAGCCCCCGCTGCTGGGCGACGGCGGCGATGGCCTCGCGGACGCTCTGGGTGAACTCGGTGTTGTCCTTATCGCTCAGCGCCTTGAGCTGCGTCTGGTACTGGTCGCCGACGTCTTGCAGGGCCTGCCGGCCCTTCTGGTACTGGTCGGTCAGCGACGCCAGACGGGTCGTGTCGGCGGGGGTCGGGTCTTTTTTCTGCTGCAAATCGGTCAGGTCCTGGGCCGCCTTGGTGGCCTGGGCCTGGAGGACGGCGATGCGCGTGCGGTCGGCGTCGGTCTGCTTGGGCTTGCTCAACAGCCCGCCCAGCTCCGTCTGTTCGTCCCGCGTCAGGATGATGCTGGCCGCCTGCTGCTTGAAGGCCGCGTCCAGCCGGTCCGCCAGCGCGTGCAGCTCCTGGTCGTACCGGGTCTTCCGTGCCGACTGCGCCTGGAGCTTATTGATGTCCACGCTGCCGAAGGTGGCCCCGCCCCCGGCGGGCGCGGCCTGGGCGGCGCGCGGGGTGCCCGACGCCAGCGCGAGCGCGGCGAGGCCCAGAACGAGGAGGTCGCGCCCCGTGCGCGCGATGATCGGATGGATGGTCATGTGTCCCTGTGTTCCCTGTGTTCTGATGATGGTTGGCTTGATGATGGTTAGAATGACCGGCCGATTCAGAATGACTGGCCGATGCTGAACTGCGTCCGCCCGCCCCGCGCCCCGGTCGTCGGGATCGCGTAGTCGAGGCGGATCGGGCCGATGGGCGTCACCAGCCGGATGCCCAGCCCGTAGTCGGCCGAGAGCTGGAAGGCGGTGTGCTGGCGCAGGCCCTGCTGCTGGTAGATCGAGTTCCAGGCGTCGCCGCCGTCGAAGAGCAGGACGGCCTGGAAGTTGTTGTCCTTGCCGACCGGGACGCGCAGCTCGGCCTGGACCAGGGCGAGGTCCGTGCCCCAGAAGCGGTCGGTGTCGTAACCACGCAGCGAGTCCGCGCCGCCCAGGAAGTACTGCTCGAAGAAGGGGATGTTGCGGGCTGTCGCCCCGATCAGCAGGCGAGTCGCCAGGACGCGCTTGGGCTGGTTGAACTGCCCCGGCTTGCGCGGCCCCTGCAAACTGGTGTACTGCCGCAGGTCCAGGCCGAGCTTGCCGAAGAGCTGCCGGCCTGGTGCCAGTGCGCTCGGGTAGCGGTTGTCCACGGACCGGGTCGTCGAGGTGACGATCTCATACGAGAGGGCGCGCGAGCCGCCCGCAGCGGGGGCCAGCGCGTTGTCGCTGTTGCTGTAGTTCGCCCGCGCACCCAGGCCCGTCACGCTGCCCTTTTGGAGGATGAACTGGTCCTGGAGCTGGAGCTGCACGTTGTCCGTGCTGACGGTCTCGCTGCGGAACGTCAGGCCGGCCGTCAGCAGGTCGCCCAGGGCGCGGTTGATGCCCAGCACCCCGCCCTTGCGCCGCTCCAGATACGTGCTGGTGTTGCCCGAAGTGTTGAGCGCGGACCCGCCGCCGAACTGGCCCGAGTTGAAGCGGTAGACGGCCTTGTCGTACAGGTCGATGTCGAGGCTGGTGTGCCGCTTGTCCAGGTACGGCTCGAAGAAGCCGGCCTCCAGGCTGCTCTGGCTGTTGATGCCGCCCACCTCCCACTGGAGGCTGACCCGCTCGCCCATGCCGCGGAAGTTGTTGTCGGCCAGCTCCGCCCGGCCCACGAGCTTGGAGCGGGACGAGTAGCCGACGCCGACCGAGACCTGCGCGCTCTTCTTCTCGACGAGGGGGATGGTCACGTCCACCTTGCCCACGTCGGTCGAGGCCAGGTCGTAGGGTTCCACGTCCGCCAGCCCCAGGTTGTTGATTCGCGTCTCGTCACGCTGCAATGTGTTGATGTTCAGCACGTCGCCGGGCTTCGTGCGCATCTCGCGGGTGATGACGACGGTCTTGGTCTTCTTGTTGCCTTTGATCGTGATCGAGTTGATGTGCGCCTCGACCAGCGGGACGTTCAGCACGCCCGTCAGCGGGTCGATGTTGATGTCCGAGGACACGTCGAAGATGTACCCCTGGGAGAAGACATAGCCCGTCGTGTGGTTGAACAGCTTGTCCAGGTCGGTGACGAGGACGCTGGTGTTCAGCACCTGGCCTTCCCGCGTCTGCATCAGCGACTTGAGCTTGGCGGCGGGGATGGTCGGCTGCCCGTTCGGGGTGTTGGCGGTGAAGCGGATCGCCTTGACGACCGGGTTCTCCTTCACGCCGAACGTCACGTCCACGCCGCCGGCGGGGTCCTGGCCGCCGTTCAGCGCGACATCACCGTTGAAGTAGCCCATGTTCTTGACGGCGTCGCGGGCCGCCACGGCTACGCCCGCGCTGTACGGCTCGCCCAGCCGCAGGCCGGCCTGCGTGATCACGGCCCGGATGGCGGCGTCGGAGATGTTCTGGTTGCCCGAGATCGTGATCCGTGAAACCCGGCCCGTGAACTGCGGGGCCGCGGACGTGTCCGTGGACGGCGGGTTCAGGGTCGGCACGGTGAACGTCGGCAGGCCCCTCGCCCCGCCCGCCGGGGGCGCGGGATTCGGGGCGGGCGGCTGGTCCGTCGGCGGCGTGGCGACCGGCGGGGTCACGATCGGCGGGGCGGTGATGGAGGGCAGCGTGGCCGGCGGGGGGGGGCCGGGCCGGGGGGTCGGCGGGCCGGCCAGGCCCCCCGTCCCGGTGTCCCCGGCTTTATCCGCCGCCTTGCCCTGGGCCGCCGCGGGGAGCAGCGGCGCAAGCCCCGTCAGACCCAACACGCCCGACACAGCAAAGGCGCAGGCTCTGCGCTTGATGCAGGTGCCGTGCGCCCGATTTTTGTTCCAGATTGCCAAACGCTCGCTCCCTTGTCTTCCCGTCACGTCTTCCGTCACGTCTTCAGATACGGCTCGATCCGCTGCCGGACCATCGCCCGCGCCCGGTTCAGCCGCGTCTTCACGGCCTCCAGCGTCAGGCCCGTCGCCTGAGCGATCTCGCCGTAGGAAAGCCCGTCCACCTCGCGCAGGACCAGCACCACGCGGTACTCCGAGGCCAGCCCGTTCACGGCCCGGTTGATCTGAGCCTGTAGCTCTTTCTGCTCCAGCCGCCGGGCGGGCGAGCCGCTCCAGTCGGCGATCTCCCGGACCGGCGCGGCCTCGCCCTCGTCCGCCCCGTCGCCGGACAGACCGGCGTCCAGGGACGGCCCCTCCATTTCGCGCTGCCGGTCCCGCTGCTTGAAGCGGTTCTTGCAGTGGTTGTGCGCGATCCGGTACAGCCAGGTGTAGACCTTGGCATCCCCCCGGAACTGCTCCCGCGCTTTGTAAGCCGAGAGGAAGGTCTCCTGGGTCAGGTCGGTGGCCTCGTCGTAGTCCCCGATCCACTGGAAGATCGTGTTGAAGATCTGCGGCCCGTACTTCGCGTAGAGCGCGTCGAAGTCGCGGACCAGCGCGACGCCGTCGCGCAGCGCCCCGGTCGCGTCGCGCGACGCCCCGGCCCCCGAGACGGGCGGGCTGTTACTCTTTAGGACAAAGCTGGGGGCGAAAGGTTTCACGTTATTTTGTGTACGGGCCGGGACGGGGGCCTCATCCCCGGCCCTTCTCATTGCCGGGGGAAAGAGGCGGAGAGGGCCGGCCTGAATCCTCTCCCTCCCGAAGGGGAAGGGAGCGCGGTGGAGCATGGGCGGGGCACCGGGCGGGGGCGTACCCGCCCGCTAGAACTTGAGTACGCTTTCGAGCGTCACCGTGTCGTTCCTCTGATCATCCGTCGCCACGCCCAGGCGCAGCCGGCTGGTAAAATCATAGCCGAGCTTCAGCGTATACTGCGGCGGCAGCAGCGTCGCGTCCACGCTCCCCCGCGCGCCGAAGGAGCGCGAGAACGTCACGTCCAGGCGCGGCCCGATCTGCTTGGTGACGGTCACGAACGACAGGTCGGGCTGGTAGGAGACATCCAGCACGACGCCCAGCGCCCCCCCGACGGCGTCGGTCAGCGGCGACAGCAGGGTCGGGACGGCCAGGCTCGCGACGGCGTTCTTGAGCTGCGACTCCAGCGCATCCGCGCCGCCGCCGCCGGCCACCAGCGATCCGACCGGGACCAAGGCGGCCAGCATCTGAGTCCGGTTCAGGCCCGGCGGGGACGAGGTTAGGTCGAGCTTCAGGTCGTCCGGCGAATTCAGGACGCCCACGATGTGGGCGGTGATGGTGTAGTGCTGGCGCGTCTGCCCGAACCCGCCGCCCCCCGCCGCCCCCGCCCGCGACTGCGGGGCCTGCTCGCCGATCCCGCCCGTCCCGGCCGAGGCGTCCTGCGCCAGCGAGCGGCCCTGGGCCAGCGTCGCCTGCGTGGGCGAGACGTTCGCCTGGGCGGTCAGGTCCACCCGTGTCTCCAGCGTGGGCAGGCCATCGGGACCCTCGACCGGGTAGGTCGCATGGACGGAGTTCTGGTCGCCGTTCGCGGGCTTGACGATCTTCAGCAGGGTCGCGGGCGGCAGCGTGAACTGGCCGCCCGCGACCGCGAGGGAGGCATCGACCGTCGGCGCGGACAGACGGCCCCCGATCCGCACCCGCCCGCCGGCGTCCGCGCGCAGCAGCGCGCTGCGGACGCTGGCCGTCTTTTTGCGCCCGCCGCCCACCTGGATCGCGACGTCGAACGAGGGATTGAAGGCGGACGCCTTGCCCGGCGCGGCGCTGGCGGCGGTCGCCGCCGGCAGTGTCCCGACGGCGTCGCTGATCACGACGGGCTGCCCCGCAGGCGTCGAGACGCGCGGCGTCAGGAGAGGGCCGACGGCAGCCAGCATCCCGTTGATCTTCGCCTTCAGGCCGCTGCCGAACTTCTGGAACAGCGCGCTCTGGCGGCTGTTCTCGTCCACGGTCAGGTCTTTGGCGGAGAAGCGCAGGTCAACGGGGTTGTCGCCGCTCAGGGCGACGCCGCCCGAGAGGGCGAAGCCGCCGCCCTTGGTGGACCGGCCCGTCAGCGACTGGATGCTGGCTTTGTTACCCCCTACAACAACGACGCCGTTGATTTTGTTCACCGCGGTGTCGAACCCGACCGCGCCGACCGACCCGTCGAGGAGCGTGACCAGGCCCGAGACCTGGCCGCCGCCGTAAGAGGCGCTCACCTTGAGCTGGCCCCCGGTCTTCTTCGGGTCCAGGGCACCGGGCGCGAACGCGGCCAAGGCGGACAAATCCTGCACCAGCAGGCTGGCGTGCAGGTCCTGGTCCGGGAGCAGCGCGCGGTCTGTGCCGGGCAGGAAGACCGGCAGCGTCCCCGACAGCGTCGCCACCACGCGCCCGCCCTTGAACGCCGCCAGGTCGGTGACGGTCAGCACCTTCGGCGCGTCGGGCGAGGCCGACGCCAGCGTGATCGTGCCGCTGCGGATTCGGTCCAGCGCGTAGGTGGGAGCGGCCAGGTCGGGCGCGGTGCCGTCGGGCGCGTCCGGCGCTTTTTTGTCACTCTTTTTGCCCTTCCTGCCTTTTTTACCCTTCCCGCTGTCCGTGGGCGGCGGCGGGGGGGCGGGCGGCGTCTCAGGATTGGACAGGCTGATCGAGCCGACGAGGTTCGGCACGTGGAGCGGGCCGCCCGGCTTGGTCGCGCGGATCGGGCCGGAGGCGTCCAGTGACAGGTCGCTGATCTCGCGCGGCAGCGCGCGCAGGATCGGCGCGGCGGAGGGCACGGCGGTTTCGAGCAGGGCCAGCGGGATGTTGGAGGCGTCCAGGTCGGCCACCGCGTCGCCGTCCAGGTCCGCCGTCGTCGTCAGGTTCAGGAAGGCCCGCGCGCTGGTCGCCCGGAGCTGCCGGACGGTGACGACACGGTGCAGCTTCCCCGCCACCGGGCGGCTCTCGTAGGAGGCGTCCGCGGTCAGCGCCCCGACCGGGACGCCCCCCGCCAGCAGGTCCGTGGCGGATGCCTGGACGCTGCCGCCGGGACGTGCGCCGCCCTGCACGTCGAGCGCGGCGCGCAGCCCGGCCACGCGCGTCTCGCCCAGGACCAGGCTCGACGCGCTCAGGTCCGCGCGCACCTGGGGGGCGGCCAGCGACCCCGAGACGACGACGCGCGGCAGGGCGAACGTGCCCGAGATCGGCTGTGGCAGGGCGGCCAGCCGCGCCAGGAATGCCTTCCCCGCCGCCGTCCGCGCCCACGGGGTCGCGCGGACCGTGGCGAACACGTGCGACAGGCTCTCGGGTGCAATTTCGGGGATGGCCCCCTGGGCGGAGATCGTCCCTGCGCGGTCGGGGTGACCGGGCGTGGGCAGGGCCAGGCGCAGGGCGCTCAGGTCGTACTCGACCGTCCGGCCTTTCTCGGCGGCGTAGTCGGAAGGGACCCGGACGACGAGCCGCAGCGGGCCGCCGGTCTGCGTCAGGACGCCATCGGCGTAGCGGCCCGCCAGCGTGAACGGCGCGAACGCCTGCCGGTTGACGACGAGATCGGGCACGTCCAGCGCCTTCAGGACCACGCGCGGGGCCTGCGGCGTCCCCGCAAAGCTGCCCGACAGCGCCACCGTCCCCGTGACATCGGCGTAGGGGTTTAACAGGGCGTGGAACCGGGTCAGGTCCAGCCCCGAGGCGGTGAACGCCGCCGAGACCGCGCCGGAAGGGATGAGCGACCCGCTGGCCGTCAGCGTCGCCGCCCCCGAGTCTATCCGGGCGTTGGCGATGTGCAGGGTGTTGTTCTGGAAAGACAGGTCCGCCGCCGCCCGGTCCACGCGATAGTCCCCCACCGTCGCGTCCAGGACCAGCGCGTGGCCCGAGATGACCGGCGACTTGACGCGCCCCGAGACGCGGAACGCCCCCTGGGCCACCCCGGTGAGGTTCGGCAGGCTGGCCGCGAGGCGCTGCGTCGTCTTTGGCGAGGGGGCCGACGCCTGCTCGGCCAGGCGCAGGAAGTCCGCCACATCGCCCTGCGAGAGCGCGACGCGCAGGTCCAAGGCGGGGTTCTGGCTGGCGAGCTGCGTCACGTTGCCGTTGAGGGTAATGGCCGTAGGGAAGCGGCGCGCGACCACGTCTTGCAGGCGCACCCCGTCGCGGCTCGCCGTGACGTGCCCCGTGACCAGGTCGGCGCTGTAGCGGCCGTAGCGGGGCGCGGCCAGCCGGACGCCGCCGCTGACCAGCGGCGACTGCGCCGGCCCGGTGATCGTCCCGTCGAAGGACGCCCGGCCCGCGAGGGCCAATTTCGAGTAGGGCCGGAGCAGGCCCGCGAGGTCCAGGCCCGCCGCCCGCACCATCAGGTTCCAGCGCCCCGCTCCGACCGGGGCCGTCCCGCTGACCGCCAGCGCCCCATCGGGGTTGTGCGCCGTCAGCCGCGTGATCGTGACCGGGCCGCCCTGCGTCCACGAGACGCGGCCCCCCGCCGTCTGGAGCGTGGTCTGCCGCGCGCGCAGGCCTTGGGCACTGACGTCGGCGACGACCGACAGGGGGCGGCCCGCGTTGTCCACCAGAAACCGCGCGTCCGCCAGACCGCCCAGATGGAGGCCTTGGGTGGCGGCAGACGGCGGCAGGCGCAAAGCGGCCAGGTCCACGCCGCGCACGTCGCCCGCCAGCAGCACGGCGGGCTTCGCCCGCGAAAGGTCCAGGGTCGCCCGCACGGACGCCCTCCCCCCCCCGTTGATGCGGAACGAGGCGGCGGGGATGGAAAGTATCTTGCCCGCGTACACCGCCGACAGGAGCAGTGACGTCACCCGGTTCCCGTTGTAGCCCAGCGCGGGCGCGGAGACATCGGCCGTGACGGTGGGGGCGACGACGGCCCCGGTCACGCGCGCCGAGACCGCGAGCAGGCCCGCCGAGAGGCCCGGCGGGGGGGCGAGGCCCGGCACGGCCCGCGCCAGGCGCAGGGCATCCAAATGCGGCGAGGCGACCGCGAGGGCGACCTGGGGGTGGACGAAGTCGAAGACGGTGCCCGAGGCCGTCAGCGGCTGGCCCGCAAGCAGCGCGCGCGCGTTCAGCGACACGCCCGCGCCGGTGAACGACGCCGTGCCGGTCAGCGCGCGCAGGGGCAGCCGCCGCAGGCGCGGGTCGGTCAGGTCCAGGCCCACGCCGCGCACGGCCACGCTCCCGGCGAGGTCGAGCGGAACGCCCGGCGGCTTGGACTTGTTCAGCGCCGACAGCACGACATCGGCGTCCAGCCGGCCCGCCACGATCCGCACCTGCGGCGTCTTGCGCGTGTCGGCGAAGTAGGCCGTCCAGTAGGCCGCGTCGGCGTCGGTCGCCGCGACGTGTCCGCGGAACCGGCCCGCCACCTCGCGCGAAGCCGCCCCGTCCAGATGCAGGACGGCCAGACGCCGCCCGTCGCCCCGCCCCTGCGCGACGAAGTAGACGTTACGCACCGCCCCGAAGTCCACGGTCGCCTCGACACCGGCGAGTGTGTTCAGCGCGGGACGGGTGCCTACCCCGGCGGGGGCGAGGTAGTCCCGGAAGCGCAGCAGGCCGCCGTGGACGATCAGCCGCCCCTGGAACAGCTTCTGCGGCTTGGGGGACTTTTTCTGAATGAGGTCACTGAAGTTGAACTGCGTCTTGGAAAGCCGCTCGATCAACAGAGAGGGCTGATCCACGGTGATGTCGCCGATGGCGTGGGCGGCATTGCCGCTGTCAAAGAGGAGGTCGTGGAGGCTGTAATCGACCGTAAGCCGCCGCGCGGTCAGCACGGATTCGCCGTGCCCGGCCTGGAACGTGGCCTTGTTCGAGACGGCGATGTCGGTCAAGACCAGCGCGCCGCGGCGGCTGAAGTCGGCTTGACCGATGCGGACCTCGTGCTTGAACTGCCGCGTCAGCTCCGACTCGGCGATGGGGACGAGGTGCGCGCGCAGCAGGTGATAGACGGAGACGGAGTAGACGCCCGAGGCGACGGTCAGGCCCAGCAGGGGCAGCGCGGCCAGTCCGCCCACCACGGCGCGCGCCCCGCCCGACAGGCGCGGGCCGTTCCGCCCGCCGCCCCGGCCCCGCCGCGGCGGCTTCGGCTGTCTCTTGGGTTCGTTCATGCAGGACTCAAACGGCCTACCCCGCCCCCGTCACGCTCTTCGCCGCCAGGTTGTTCGCTGCCGGGTTGTTCGCCAGGAATCGGTCGCTGAACTCCTTGGCGTTGTACGACGAGCGCACGAACGGCCCGGAGGCGACGAACAAGAAGCCCATCGCCTCGCCGATTTCTTTGTACTCGGCGAACACGTCGGGGTGGATGTACTCGGCCACGTCCAGGTAATTCTTGCCGGGCTTCAGGTATTGGCCGATGGTGACCGCGTCCACATCATAAGCCTTGAGGTCTTCAAGCAGGGCCACCACCTCGGCGCGCGTCTCGCCCAAGCCGACCATGAAGCCGCTCTTGGTGTAGATGGCCGGGTCGGTCGCCTTGACGTGCTGCAAGAGCTGGAGGGAGCGGGCGTAGCGGGCCTGGGGGCGGACCTGGCGGTACAGGCGCGGCACGGTCTCGATGTTGTGGTTGTAGATGTGCGGCTTCGCCTGGACGACGTTGCCGATGTTGACTTTGTTCCCCAGAAAGTCCGGCGTCAGGACCTCGATGATCGTCTCGGGCATCAGCGCGCGCAGCCAGCCGATGGTCTCGGCGAAGTGCAGCGAGCCGCCGTCGGGCAGCTCGTCGCGGTTGACGCTGGTGACGACCGTGTGGCGCAGGCCCAGGGCCAGCGCGCTCTCGGCCACCTTGCGCGGCTCGCCCGCGTCCAGCGCCCCGCCCTTGCCGGTCTTGACCGCGCAGAAGCGGCAGGCGCGCGTACACGTGTCGCCCAGAATCATGAAAGTCGCGGTCCTCTTGGACCAGCACTCGCCCAGATTGGGGCAGCGCGCCTCCTCGCAGACCGTGACCAGGCCCGCGCGGCGCACCAGGCCCTCGACCTCCTCGATGCCCTGCCGCTTGGGCAGCTTGATGGTCAGCCACTCGGGGATGCGGCGGTTGACGACGGGGCGCGGGCCGGTCGGGGACGCGAGCGATGCGGCGGGGCGGGCATCTAACTGGATCAAATCAGCCATTGTTTTGTGCTTTCTGACTATCAGTATAGCCCTTTGCGAGTCGCAAAGTCAACGCAACGATCCCCAGGCGCGTCGCCGGAGGTTGCAGAATGGGCCGTGGCGGGTATCCTGGGGCTATAACCATGTGACGGCACGGCATAAAGGAGAAACCATCATGCTCGGCTCACTTCTCGACCAGGTCCGGGGTGCCATCGGCCAGCACGCCGATCAGCCCGGCAACAACTACGATTCGGGCGGCCTGATGAGCACCATCGAGGGCCTGTTCGGCCAGCACGCCCAGAACACCGGCCAGACGCTCGGCTCCTCGCAGGACCCCTACGGCGACCCCGCCGACCAGGGCGGCGGCCAGGTGCTCGGCTCCTCGCAGGACCCCTACGGCGACCCCGCCGACCGGCGCTAGCGACCTATGCCGTTTGGCGGAACGCGGAGCAAAAGCCCGGCCCTGATTTGGATCAGGGCCGGGCTGCTTTGTTTGGGGGTGAGAGGCCTCTTCCCCCCTCTCCCCTTACCCGCTTCCTTATCCCCCCACTTTCTCGCGCAGCAGATCGGCGATGCCGTGGGCAAGGGCGTCCGTCTCGGCCTGATCCTCGCCCTCGGCCATGACCCGCACCAGCTTCTCGGTGCCCGAGGCGCGGACGTTGATGCGGCCCCGGCCCGCGAGCCGGGCCTCGGCGCGGCTGATCGCCTCCTGGATGTCCGGGTCGGACTGCCACGAATGGCGGTCGCGGACCTTGACGCCCAAGAGCACCTGGGGGTACTCGGTCATCTGGTCGGCCAGCTCCGACAGCGGGCGGCCCGTCTCGCGCATCACCTTGAGCACTTGCAGGGCCGTCAGCAGGCCGTCACCGGTCGTGGTCAGGTGCCCGAAGATCAGGTGCCCGGACTTCTCGCCGCCCAAAACGTGCCCGCCCGCCCGCATGGCCTCGGACACGTACCGGTCGCCCACGGCGGTCCGCAAAAAGCGCAGCCCGGACTCGCGCAGGGCGATCTCCAGCCCCATGTTGCTCATGATCGTCCCGACGACGGTGTCGTTGGCGAGCTTCCCCGACGCGGCCAAATGCCTGCCCACGAGCAGCATGACGCGGTCCCCGTCCACCTTGCGGCCCTTCTCGTCCGACAGGATCACCCGGTCGGCGTCCCCGTCGAAGGCCAGGCCGATGTCCGCGCGCTCGGCCACGGTCCGGCGCATCATCTCCTCGGGGTGCAGCGACCCGCAGCCGGCGTTGATGTTCAGCCCGTCCGGCGCGCAGTGCAGGGCGACGACGTCGGCCCCGAGGTCTGAGGCGACGCGCGGGGCAAGGTGGGCGTTCGCCCCGTTCGCCCCGTCCAGGACGATCCGCACCCCCTGGAGCGTGACGCCGCCCATCGCGTCCTCGACGTGGCCTGCGTACAGGTCGCACAGGTGCGGGTCATGGGTCAGCCGGCCCACGCCCGCCCCGGAAGGCCGAGGGGCCGACGCCATCAGGGGGAGCTGCGCCTCGATCTCGGCTTCCAAAGCGTCGTCGAGCTTGTAGCCGTCGCCGCCGAAGAACTTGATGCCGTTGTCGGCGAACGGGTTATGCGAGGCCGAGATGACCACGCCCGCGTCGAAGTCCTGGATGCGGGCGATGTTCGCCACGGCGGGCGTCGGCACGACCCCGGCCGTCACGACACGTGCGCCCATCGAGCACAAGCCCGCCGCCAGAGCGGCTTCGAGCAGCGTCCCCGAGACGCGCGTGTCGCGGCCCACCACGAAGCGGGGCGTGTGCCCCCGGCCCAGTGTCCGGGCGGCGGCGGCCCCCAATGCGAGGGCCAGCGCGGGCGTGAGTTCGGTGTTGGCGACGCCGCGAACGCCGTCTGTCCCAAAAAGTTTTTCTGACATGAAGCTAGGGGTGTCCTCCAGGTGCGTTGTCGTGGGGCGCGGGCAGGGCCAACTGCGGCGGCGCGAGCGCGGGGGCGGGCGGCGCGATGACATGGACCGTAACGGTGATCGCGCCGCGCGGCGACAGGGTGAGGCCGGGCGGGACGATCGGCTCGACCCGCCGGACGATGTCGTGCGTCGCCCCGGACACGTCCACGGGCCGGGTCGTGAGCGTCCCGATCAAGGCGATTCGCTCCGGGCGGCCTTCGGCGTCCACCGTGGGCGGCGACACCTCGATGTTGCCGAAGCGGTACGGCGCGGGCAGGATGCCGACGACGTTGGCGCTGACGACCAGCGTCTTGCGGGCCAAGGCACGGGTGACATCCATGTGGACGTGGGCGGTCGGCGGCGTAACGGAAACGTCGCCGACGGGGCTGCCGCTCGCGTCCAGGGCCAGGATGGTGTAGTCCTCATCCACCGCCCCCGGCGCCTGGTCCGGGTCGGACTGGGCGACGAGCCGCGTCACCGCCCCGACGGCCTCGCGCGTACCGGTGATGACGACCTCGTGCGGCGTGATGACGGGCGCGCTGAACGTGTACCCGGAAGGCGCGCTGCCGATGTCGTCGGCGCGCACCGGGAGCTGCCGCCGCCGGCGCTCCTGGAGCTGGAGGCGGACCGGGGCGGGGTCGCTCTCCGCCGTGACGTCGGCGGGCAGGCCGGTCAGGTGGACGGGGAGCGGCGGCGTCTGCCCGGCTCGCGCGTGGGACAGGTCGATGGAGGCCACGACCGTCGTGTCCGTCAGCCGGCTGATCTCCTCGGGCGGGCCGTCCAGGTTCAGCGTCACCGACGGCTGGCTTTTGTCGTCCAGGATCAGCGTCGGCGGCAGGTTCCGCACGGTCAGGGGCAAAATCAGCACGTGCGGTGTGCGCGCGTTGAGCAGGCCGGCGACGTAGAAGTGCAGGACGCAGGCGAACAAGAGCGCCAGCGCCTTGTAGCCGAGGTTGTGGCGCAGCCAGGCCCGCATTAGTTGTTCCTCATGGGCTGATTACTTGCCGGCACGACGCGGCGGCCTGACCCGATCACTTCTCCCCCAGCCCGACCGGCGCGGGCGGGCGGGCGGGTTCGGGGACGGGATTGACGGCGGCGTCTTTGGCGGCGACCTCGGGGGCGGGCTTGGCGGCGGCCTCCTGGCCGCCCGGCCCGTCCTGCCGCCGCGCGCGGGGCCGGATGAAGCCGCGGCGGCGGCGGATGCTCGGGCGCTCGCGGCCCGTGTACTCGCGGATCAGCAGGTCGCGCAGCCGCCCGTCATCGCGCAGCCCGCGCGCCATCTTGCCCTCAAAGGCCAGCGAGATGATGCCGGTCTCTTCGGACACGACCACCACCAGGGCGTCGCTCTGCTCGGAGATGCCCAGCGCGGCCTTGTGGCGCGTGTGAATCTGCATCCCCTGCACCTCGCGGCTCTCGGACAGGGGCAGGGTGCACCCCGCCGCGACGATCCGGTCGCGGCGGACGATGGCCGCCCCGTCGTGCAGCGGCGATCCGGGATAGAAGAGCGTACACAGCAGGTCGGCACTGACCTCGGAGTTGATCAGCGTCCCGGTCTCGATGATCTCGCCCAGGCCCGTCTCGCGCTCCAAGACCAGCAGCGCGCCGATCTTCTTGTCCGAAAGGCTCTCGACCGCCTGGACGATCTCCCCCACCATCGAGGACAGGTCCTGGCGGTCCAGGCCCGTAAAACCCTTGCCCCAGAAGCCCAGCCGCCCGACCTCTTCCAAAGCGTGCCGCAGCTCGGGATAAAACAAGATGACGATGGCGACCGGACCCAGGGGCAGGATCTGCTGGAGCAGCCACGACAAGGCGGACAGCCGCGCCCAGGTCGAGAACAGCAGCATACCCACAAACACGATCAGGCCGATGACGATCTGCCGGGCGCGCGTCCCCTTCGTCAGCAGCATCAGCCGGTAGATGAGGTAGGCGACGAGGAGGATGTCGGCCCCGGTCCGCACCAGACTCCAGGCGTTGCCCCCCAGCAGCCACCTGCCCAAAATGTGCCACAGCCCGTGCATCGCGCCCCCGATTCTTCCGCCGATTATGACACACACGGGCGCGTAATAGCAAGGAAGGGGAGCAAGAAAAAGGGCGAACCGTAGGTTCGCCCTCCTTGGCCTGATTCTCTTCCGTCTGTGCCGGGCCGGCTACCCCCCCGGCGCGGTCGGCGGGCCGCTGCCTATGGGCGGCGGCGGCAGCGCGGACGGCACGGGGACGTTCAGCACGGCGGCCTGCGTGGCGAAGATCCAGTAGCCGTCATACGGGTTGAGGACGCCGGCCGATGAGTCCAGCGAGATGTAGCCGCCCGCCGACAGGTCGTAGCGGTACAAGGTCGGCTGCACCAGCGCGCTCCCCGCGATGGGGGACGCGCCCGCCCCGCCCGGCGTCGCCGCCGAGAGGGCGGCTAGGTCCACGGGGGCGGTGAAGGGGTCGGCGATCTGGTTCCAGCCCTGCTGGAGCGGGATCGTGAAGGGGGCGGCGGGGACAGCCGCCCCCTGGCTCTGGATCGCGGTCACCGCGGAGAACTTCACCCAGTACGCCTGGCCGGGCCGCAGGGTGTCCGCGGGTGAGGTCGGGTAGAACGCATAAACGCTCAGGGAGGGCTGCCACTGGATCAGGCGCGGGTCACGGCTGGTCAGCGGGGTCGTCAGCCCGAAGACCGCGGCGAAGTCGCCCACGGCGGTGTAATCGTAGGGTGACGAGATCATCTGGAGGCCCGCCGCGAACTGATGGCCCGCGCTGAGCGCGAAGTTCAGCGTCAGGGCCTGTCCCGTCGTCAGGTTGAGGCCCGTGTCGGTCTGCCCCGCGTAGACCGGGCCGGTGGCCGTGGTGGTACCCGTCCCGGTGCCCGTCCCGATCGGCGGTGCGCCGGGGGTTCCTGGGGTGCCCGTCGTCGTGGTGGCCGCGCTCGGGCCGCTGACCGTGATGTTCAGGGCCAGGCCGCTCGGCACGGTCAGCGTGTAGGCCCCCGATGCGTCCGTGGTCGCCGTTGCCTTGACCGCGCCCGTCGCGACCGAGACGGCGGAGACGACGGCACCCGCGATCGGCAGGGGAGGGGCGGAGGTGTCGGTGACGGTTCCGGTGATGACCGCCGTCCCAGTCCCCATGTCGGCGTTGGCCGACAGGCGGGCCAGCAGGGCGTCACCGATGAACGAGCCGAAGCCCGTGGCGTCGTCGTAGCCCGGTCCGGCCTGGTACAGCAGGTTGCTGCCGGTGACGACGTCGTGGAACAGCGCCGGGTAGTCGTTGGCGCGGCCCAGGGCGTACAACGTCGGGTTCAGGAAGCCCACCGTCCCCAGCCCGTTCGCCGCGCGCTGCTGGTTGACCAGGGCGATGAAGCCGGCCCACAGAGGCGCGGCGGCGCTCGTCCCGCCGTACGTCTCCGCCTTGCCGGCGACGAAGATGTCGTAGCCCGAGTTCGGGTCGGCGTCCAGGGCGACGTCGGGCACGTCGCGGGTGGTGGGCGACGACCCGTAGCCGAGCTGGTAGTCGGGCTTGGGCCAGACCTCACTGCTGCCGCCGCCGCCGCCCGCCGGCCCGTCCGGGCTGTTCAGGCTGCTGCTGGCCCAGGCGGCCTCGGAGATATAGAAGCCGGGCGAGACCAGGCCGGTGTTCTTGTTGGTCGCCGGCTTCTTGTACTTCAAGGTCGTGCCGCCGACGCCGGTCATGAAGGGCTGGGAGGCGGGGTTGTCCACGGCGGGCTGGAGGCCCAGCGGCCCGGTGGGCGAGTTCCTGAAGCGGTCAAACGCGCCGCTGTCTCCGGCGGCGTTGAAGATGGACTGGCCCTGGGCCGCCATCTTCTGGAAGACGGTGTTCTCGGCGTCGCGCACCGCCGGGTCCTCGTCCTTCTCGGAGATGCCCCAGCTGCTGCTGATGACCTGGAGCAGCGGGTGCTTGCCGTCGGGAGCCAGGTCGTCGGCCATCTGGTTGAACAGGTCGATGGAGGCAGTGGCCGACGTGTTCTGGTCGGCCTCGTAGCTGTAGATCGCCGCCGCGTTGGGGACCAGGGCGAGCAGCATGTCGATGTCCAGCGTCACCTCGCTCTGACCGTCGATGCTGGTCGGCACCCCGCTGTAGCCGTCCAGCAGGACGGTCTGCACGACGCCGGTGGCTGGGGTCGTGGCCGTGGCGGGCGTGCCCAGGGCGGTCGGCAGGCCGAACTGCTGGACGTACAGGGCGATGTCCTTGGGGTCGTAGCCGTCCAGCTCGAACAGGCCGACGGTCTGCCCCGTGCCGTCGAGCGGTGCCCCCGCCACGGTGCCCGCGCCCGGAGTGCCCGTGCCCGATATGCCCGTCGTGGTGCCTGGTGCGCCCGTGCCCGTGCCCGCCGTGCCCCCCCCGCCCGCCGTGGTGCCGTAGAGCGGCGTGATGACGCTGAGGTTGTAGGCGTACTTGATGTCGTTCGGGGCCAGGCCGCCAGCGGGGCCTGTGCCGATGCCGCCCTGGCCGGGCAGAGGCCGGGGGATGCGCGGGCCGGCCGGTGCCCCGGCCCCGGACTGCGGTGTCAGCAGCCGGTGGTGAGGGACCATCCGGCTCAGGCTGCTCAGGCCCGCCACGCCGGCCAGCCGCGCGGCGACCGGGCGCGGCACCCGCGGCGCGCGGTTGTTGGCGAAGACGACCCGCCCGTCGCTGAGCTTGTAGCGGCTCAGGGTGACGCCGAAGGCGGCCTCGACCTGGGCCGTCGTCCCGCCGATGTCCAGCACGGCGCGGCTGGCATGGGTGCCGAGGACGACCAGCCCCTGCGAGGCGGCCCAGTCCGACACGGCGGCGTAGTCGGCCTCGGTCGGGCTGAAGCGGGCACCGAACTCGGCCGGGGTCAGGTACCGATGGTAGAGCACGTCGCCCGGCGTGTACTGGCGGCGCAGCAGCTCGGCGAGCTGGGCCTGGTTCCGCAGCGGCAGGGTCAGGGCGGCGCGGAAGGGGGCCTGGGCGGGCAGCCGCCCCATAGCCTTCGCCCCGCGCAGGGCGGGCGTCAGCCCGGCATGGAGCGGGACGGCGACGCGCGGCTCCGCGGCCCGTCCGGGCAGGGCCGCGGCGAAGGGAGCGGCCAGCAGCAGCGCGGGCATGAGGGTTCTATATAAACCGTGAGGGAGGGCCTTGTGGTGCATCGGGAACGGACTCCTTGGTCAGAAGGGCAGTGCAGGAGAGGGAGAGAAGCGTAGACGCCGACTGTCGCTATTCAGACGCTTTTATTATAAGGCAAAAAAGTAGCCGTGTCAAGCCCGCCGCGCTTCCCCCTACTCCTTGCGCCGCACGACCCGGCAGCCGAACAGGCCGCCGGCCATCGCGCCGGGGTGGGCCTGCAAGCGCACCGTGACCTGCGACCGGCCCGCCACGAGGGGCGGCGGGATGGGATAAGACACATCAAAGTACCGGCCCGGCCTGTCCTGGTGGAGCGCCTGCGAGGCGATTCTGGTGCCGTCAACCGACAGGTCGAAGGCGCGGTTGCCGTCTTCGCCGCCCCAGTAGGTGCAGACCAGGTCCTGAGCCACGCCGGGCAGCGTCTTGAGGACGAACGAGAACCCACCGCCCCCCGAAGCGTCGCGCCAGTGCGGCCCGCCGTCCGGCCCGATACCCGTGCCCGACTCCTCGCTTTGCAGGCGGTGGTCGATCTCGGACTGCTGTTCGCCGGGGTGGATCTCGTCCACGGTGCGCGCGTCCAGGTCGCGCCGGCTCTCCTGCTTGGCCTGATAGTCTGCCTCGTGTTTCCGCCAGCCGGCGGGGGTGAACCGGTCCCAGTAGACGGTGTAGCGCCCGAAATACGTGCTGTAGAACGGCTTCAGCGTGACATCGGCGGGGCGGCCCGCGCCCACCGTCTGGAACGTCAGCGGCCGGCCCGCCACGGGCTTGATCCAGGCGTCCAGCGGCCTGTCATCCGCGGCGACCAGGGCGGGGACGCGCGGGTCGGCGACATGGAAGTACGCCCCCTGGTCGCCGGCGGCATAGGGGATGGGCGGGGCGAGGCCCTCGCCGCCGAGCTGCCCGGCCAGCACCAGCGGCCCGTAAAGCAGCGCGACCTTGGCGGGGTCGTCCGGCAGGGCCTCGGAGTGCAGGTGCATGGGCAGGGTGACGTCGATGTGATCCCCGCTCTTCCAAGGCCCCGGCAGGGAAACGTAGCTGCCGGGGTGGGCCGCGACTTCATGCGCCCGCCCGTTCACCGAGACCTTCATGCCGCGCGCCCACGCGGGGCAGCGAATCTTGAGCGCCGCGCTGACGGGGCGGGGGCAGGCCAGCGTCAGCCGCGTCGCGCCGGCCTCGGGGAAGCGGGTCGTCTGCGTGACGGTCAGGCCCTTGTCGTGCCAGCGCAGCTCGGAGGGGATGAACAGGTTGACGTACAGGCTGTCCGCGCCGTGGAAGTAGATGCTGTCGCCGTACTTGACGTGGTTCTCCATGCCCGTCCCGACGCAGCACCAGAACGAGTCGGCGGGGCTGCTGTAGGTCTTGAAGTGGCCGGGCTTGAGCGAGACGTAGTACGTCATCATGCCCCGGTCCGGGTCCTGCGAGGCCAGGATGTGGTTGTACAAAGCGCGCTCGTAGAAGTCGGCGTACGCGGGTGACGCCGTCCACGCGAACAGGTGCCGGGTCAGCTTCAGCATGTTGTACGTGTTGCAGGTCTCGGCCGTGACCGGGCTGAGGTGGCCGCTCAGCTTGCCCGGCGCGTCGAAGTGCTCACCGTCGGTGTTCGCGCCGATGGCGAAGGAGCGCGTGTGGACCACCCGGTCCCAGAAGTACTCCGCAGCAGTGCGCCCCTTCGGGTCGCCGGTCAGCTCATACAGACGTGCCAGCCCGATCAGCTTGGGCACCTGCGTGTTGCCGTGCAGGCCCGTCAGGTCGTCCTCGCGCCGGGCCAGCGGGTCCAGCACGGCCTTGTGGTAGAACTTCTGCGCGGCGGCGAGATACTTCGGGTCGCCCGTCAGCGCGTACACGTCTGCCAGGGCCTCGTTCATGCCGCCGTGCTCCTGCTCCAGCATGACCTGCCACCCGTCGTCGCTGAGAGCCGCCGTCGTCGCGATCACCCAGTCGGACAGGCGCACCAGCACGTCCTTTGCCGGGGCGCTGTCGGCGTATAAGTGGGCGTCGCGCAGGCCCGCCAGGAGCTTGTGCAGGGTGTACCAGGGCACCCAGCCGCGCTGGACGCCGTCGGCTCTGCCCCGCGCGACGTCGGCGAACATGGCCTTGCCGTCCGGGATGGCCGCCACGTAGCCGTTCCCGTTCTTTGCCTGGCACAGCGCGAGTTCGGCGACGAGATAGTCCGCGCGGGATTTGAGGCGCGAGTCGCCCGTCGCGCGGAAGTCCAGGGAGACCGCAGAAAGATAATGCCCCAGGGTGTGCCCGGCCACGCCCGTATTCTCCCAGCCGCCATACGTGGGTGCCTTGGCGGCCAAGCCTGCCTCGGTGCGGAAGCCGTGCAGCAGCCGGTCCGGGTCCAGCGACAGCAGGTACGCCGTGTCGCGGTCCCGCGCCCGCCGGAACGGCCCGTCGAGCAGGCGGACATCGGCGAGGTCGAACGGCTGCACCCTCCCCGGAACGACCGGCTTGACCGCCCAGGGCGAGGGACGCGCGGGGGCACCGCCCGCCGCCCTGCCTGCGGGCGGCGGCAGAAGCCCGTAGATCATCGCCCCGCCGCCGGCGGCGGCACCCGTTCTGAGAAAATCGCGGCGTTTCACGTTCGGCCTCCTGACGGCTCCACTGCTTTCATCAATGACTCCCCCAATCATACCGTGTGCGCGGCAACGCCCTGCCCCGTCACCGCAGGCGGCCCATCGAATCCTCGCGCTGACGGCC
>JAABUV010000804.1_pt1 | contig 47272 bp, 47 predicted proteins | sample 5559971 | NCBI WGS metagenome assembly JAABUV01 (sample SAMN10711881, study PRJNA513362) | rock metagenome | isolation source: Antarctica rocks | place: Antarctica: Victoria Land, Knobhead nord | collected 2015-12-19 | reverse complement strand
TAATCGCGTGAATTTCTGACTTTTGACCTCGTATTTCGATCAAATACAATAGTGAGTCAAGAGTAGATTAATTCATCGTTAGTTCAGTCAGTAGCGAAGAAAGCAAAGAAGCAGAATTGCTCTTTGAGATCATATTCAGTAAGTCAGCTGTTCTGAATATTGCCTGATATCGTCTGATAAATAATCAAAGAAAGTATATGAGTCATATTCATGCAAATGATTGCAATCAAGATAATTCATTCTCTATTGTTATCTTGATCAGCACTCAGCAATTTGTCACTGTCAAGATGCTTTAAACTAAAGACTCTTTGAGTCTTTTGAAAAAGTTCAAGTAGAAAGTTCTTTTCATTCATATTGTATATGTTTGAAGAAAGAATCTCATATTCTTCGATTTTTTGCTTTACCTACCCTTATATTAGTATGAAACTAAACGTAATGAAGGCACTTACAAGATCAAAATAAAGCTGATATTGATATGCATTATTGACTTTCTTTCGCTCTAGATCAGCGTCTTGTAGAAACTTTGACTGCAGTATATCTAAATGACATTGAACGAACTCATAAGATCAGTTTTTGCCTGACTGTTTTCCAGATATATTATACGTAAAAACGCGAATCATGACATTGAAAGAAGATATATCACGCTCGATAAGCTTGTTGATATAGCGAATAAGCTCTTTTTCTTGTTGATTCAAAAGAATTGACATCGTTTGCTTGCTTTTCTTCACGAAGATCGTTTTGCCTCTATGTTGTCATGACAGCATGCTTTGATTGATATTGAATTTCTTTGCAGTTGCAGTGTAGTTAAATGAGTCTTGCAAAGCTAGATCTGCAAGCGCTGTCTCAATTGAAGTCATATTGAATTTGTAATTGATTTTTGAAGAAAGATGAAAGTAGTAAAGTGAGATGTGCATGAGATCGAAACGTGCATTGAGTCGAGAATACTTCTAAAGTGACTCTTTACATTTCTTTTCATAGCGAGTTTTTTTCGAGTTTCAAGCTTCGAGCTTCTAGAAAATTCACTTGACTCTTTAAATATCTCTTTAACCTCTTATTCAGAGCGTTTCACGTAGACAGTAACTTTAATGTAGAGATTTCTCAATTTCTATTTCGAAACCTGCAATAAATCGTCTTCTATTATCGACTTATGTCAGACGAAAATGATATAAATCTAGTCTGCAAGAATCTAGATTACTCTTTTTGATAGAAAATACTTGACGCAATTGCTTTATATCTCATGTATCAAAGTAGTTACATTATCTCGCTCAGAATAGTAATGACTGATCTCGACTTATTGTCTTGCGCATCAAGAAAAGGTAAAACAAATAGTGATTTGATAAGAAACGCTGTACTTCTCTGAAACAACGTTGTTTTCTATGCAATCTTCAAGTGCAAAAGAGTTCGATTTCGATTTTTGCATCAGTACGCAGTCTTCTGTGCTGTTCTGAAGTCGATTGATGACTTGTTCTTTTCATGTGAGTTTGCTCTTTGATTTATCAGTCAAATTACTGTCTGACTTGATGATTCTTTCTTCTACGTTGATGAACTCTCGTTTCGTCGTCGATTTTGATCTGCGTGAGCATGAAAAATTTCGATTTTCGATTTTTGACTTGCGACGCAGTCATCTGTGAAGCTATTGAGTCGAATGAGAGCTTGTTTTAATCATATGATTGTGCTCTATAACTTGCTGATTGATTTGATATTCATGTCTTCGCAGTGACTGTGTCTGATGTGATAAGTATTTGTTAAGAAATGTGCATTCATATAGTTGCATTGAAGCGCTGTGTATAAGCTAAATTACATGTATTCTAGCTCTAGTTGTTGCAGTATATCTTCTCATTGCTTAGTCAAATCATTTGTATGCACATATGAGCATGCAATCTGTTTATATAATCAAGTGATCATATTAATAAATCGAAATTGTGAAAGCTGATTACTTCAATATGAACTTTCATTTGCTGTTTGATTATTTAGTTGAGTAAGTTAAATGAGCTTTGATCTATGTATAAAAGCTGATCACTTCAACGTAAACTTTCTTTCACTGTTTGATTATTTAATCAAGCAAGTTAAATAAGCTTTGATCTGTGTATAAAAGTTAATCACTTCAACGTAAGCTTTCGAGTTTGCTGTTGATTGTTTAAATAAGAAGATTAAATGATTGATCAATGTATTATGAAAGTTGATCACTTTAATGTAAGCTTTCGAGTTTGCTGTTTGATCATCTAGATGAAAAGACTAAATGATCAATCAATGTATTATGAAAGTTAATCACTTTGACGTAAGCTTTCAAGTTTGCTGTTTGATCATCTAGATGAAAAGACTAAATGATCAATCAATGTATTATGAAAGTTAATCACTTTGACGTAAGCTTTCAAGTTTGCTGTTTGATCATCTAGATGAAAAGATTAAATAATTGATTGATGTATTATGAAAGTTGATCACTTTGACGTGAGCTTTCGTTTGCTGTTTAATCATCACTTTAATGTAAACTTTCATTTGTTGTTTGATCATTTAGCTAGTCAGACTAAATGAGCAATCTATGTATTGTGAAAGCTGATCACTTTAACATAAACTCTTGTTTTCTGTTTGATCATTTAGTTAGTCAGACTAAATGAGCAATCTATGTATTATAAAATTTGATCACTTCATCATGAGCTTTCATTTACTGTTTGATCATTTAGTTAATCAGATTAAATGAGCAATCTATATATTATGAAAGTTGATCACTTCAATGTGAGCTTTCGTTCACTGTTTAATCATCTAGTTGAGTAGACTAAATGAGCTTTAAGTTGTTTGTGAGCATTATGATTCAATGCTTGATTTATGTATTGTGAAAGCTGATCACTTCGACGTAAGCTTTCAAATTTGCTGTTTGATTATTTAGTTAAGCAGATTAAATGAGCTTTGAATTGTTTGTGAGCATCATGATGCAATGCTTAATCTATGTATTGTGAAAGCTGATTACTTCGACGTAAGCTTTCATTCGCTGTTTGATCACATAATCATTTGATTACGTGATCTTGTTGTTTATCAGCATCACAATGCAATGCTTGATTTGTGTATGTGAGCGTAACATGCATTTATCGCGCTGTTACTGCTTTATTAATGAGATTGTTCAACTCTTCTGACAAGCATAGCTTGTAGAAGATTCGTAGTCAGCATTTTGTACAGGTAAATCTCGTTGTCAATCATGAAGAAAATAAAGTTGATCAACAATTCATTGATTTTTATTTTTTATTTCTTCATTAAGTGCATGCAGTTTATGACTATGATACTATCTAGACGTTGTGTATATTTTAAATTACATGTAATCTAGTCATAATCGCTGCTGTATATCTTCTTGTTGATCAATCACATCGATAGTTTGTGCATACAAGCGTGTGAACTGTTTATATGATTAAGTGATCACATAAATAACTCAAAATTATGAAAGCTGATCACTTCAATGTGAACTTTCAACTTGTCTGTATGATCATTAAGCTAAGTCGACTAAATGAGCTTTGATTTATGTAGATGAAAGCTGATCACTTCAATGTAAACTTTCAAGTTCACTGTATGATCACTCAGCTGAATGAACTAAATGAGCTTTGATTTATGTATTTGCGATGCATGTAAATCGATCAGAAAATCGAAAAATCGATTAATTTACTGCATCATGCAAGCATGTAGATGTGCAAAAGCTGAGTCGTGTCTTTACAATGTATGTATGTGTGATGTATATGAGTTGCAGCATGTATGCAAAGACGTTGCTGTCGTTTTATGTATATGAGCAAAGATTGTGTCATGTCTTTGCAGTGTATGTGATTGCGATGCATGTAAATCAATCAGAAAATCAATAAATCAATTGATTTACTACATTGCATTGATGTGTATATGTGCAAAAGCTGAGTTGTGTCTTCACAGTGTATATGTGTGTGATGTATATGAGTTGCAGCATGTGTGCAAAGACGTTGCTATTGTTTTATGTATATGAGCAAAGACTGTGTTGTGTCTTTGCAATGTATGTATTTGCGATGCATGTAAGTCAATCAGAAAATCAATAAATTGATTGATTTACTGCATTGCATCAATGTGTATGTGTGCAAAAGTTGAATCATGTCTTTGCAATGACTGTGTGAATGTTGTATATTAGTTGCAATGCATGTGCAAAGACGTTGCTGTCGTTCTGTGTATATAAGCAAAGACTGTGTCATGTTTTTGCAGTGTATGTGATTGCAATGCATGTAAATCAATCAGAAAATCGAAATTAATCAATTTATTGCGTTGCACAGATGTGTATATGTGCAAAAGCTATGTCGTGTCTTCGCAGTATATGTATGTATGTTGTATATGAGTTCAACGTGTGAATAAAGCGCTGTTACTGCTCTGTGTGTGATTACGCTACGTGTAAATTGATCTGAAAATGCGAAAAATCAATTGATTTACTGCATCACATTTATTCATATGTGCATCAAAGCTGAGTTGTGCCTTCGCAATATATGTGTATATAATAATAATAATAAATTTATACACTTTTGTGACATCGATTAGATCGACTCATGAGAGACTCTATGCTATCTGTATCGAGTGAACAAAATTCTCTGAGGTAGAAAATCACTCGTAGTCTATATGACTGCTTCACGCAGTCGAAACAGTGAGTTTTGAGACTATGTATCAAATTTGTTCGCGTTGATTGCACGTTAAAGAACGAGTGTTCTAGTCACTTTAAATTGCTTCAAGAGCTTCGTTTTCATCATCATCTTCGCTACTGCTTTAAGACTCTTCGTGATGATGATGATTATTCAATAGTTTAAGAAGTCAGCATCTTGTAACATTCTTGATCGCAGATGCAATCAGTTCAAGCAGTGCATAAGTACATGCTTCATCGTCTGATGACTTCATTCGCAGTCACATCGCAAGCTATTCATGCCTGAAACGTTTCTAGAGTGCAGATATTCATTCAAATCTATATGCTCAATTCTGATGTGCATTGCAAGAGTGCTTTCTGCTTTCTGAAGATCATCACGCATCTTTATCATCTTATTGCTCAGATGCAATCTTTGTGCTGAGATTGCGTTGACATCTGCAACGCGTTCTCTGTACTTTTCTCATCGTTGATTTCATTGATCTTTGTGATACTGCGTTATTGCGATGCTATCGCTTGTTGAAATCATTGTGAAAAAGAGAATGTGTCGTCTGCATCTTGACTGTATCTTTGCATCTTCTTAAATGAAGACATTCAGAAGTACTATTTTCTTGATGATGAGTGAGTGAGAAATGACGCGATTAACTCTCGTCAAGCGAGCGCGTATTAGTTTGCATGCTTGTTTGATCTCTTGCGTTCAATCGTTGACTTAACTGTGTAGCGTGATCTTGTTCTGTAGCATGTTCAGATGAACATGTAGCAAACTTGTGTATGTTTCTGTCTCTAGAGTTTTGATGTTTACTCTTTTGAATGCTTCTGCTACGTGATGCAGAGTCTGATTCTGAAGTGTTTCTAGTCTGCATTCTTTGCTCAACAGTTCATCTTTCTTGTCACGCTGATGTCAGACTGACGCTTTGAATGCAATTTCTGATCTCACTACTGCTGAGTATACTTGTCTCGCTTTTGTGAAGATAGCTTCTCATGTGAAGACTTCAAGATGACTAAGTGTCAGCATTCTTGTGACGTGATTCATCTCTATTTGTTGAAGATGCGCGTCTCATTGCAGTTTCATGTTCAGTTGCATCTCTAGAACTCGTACATCTGATTTCAATTTAATAACTGAGCTTTCTATTTGTATGCTAATCATCATGTTGAATCTCTTCGATTTTCTAGTGAAATACGTAAGCTCATACTTTTCTGATGCGAACGTTGCGTCATGATTGCAAGCTCATTTCGCGCAGACATCATGTGCTTTGCTCAGTGTTCTGCAGATTTCTTCAGTGAATCTGTCGTAGACTAGAATGTTAATATCGTTTACGAAGTTAAGCACTTCAATTTTAATTCTCAGTGCTTCGCATTTTTCAATTAGACTTGCGTTGAAGAATAGAAAGAGAATCGATGAAATGAGAAATTTCTGCGATATGTCTGCGTTTATCTTGCGCATGTCGCTCGTTTGTTCATCGAATATTAGCGACGTCTCTCGATTTTCTAGAAAGCTGCGTGTTCATTCAATTATGTAGCTTGACGTTCTTTTCATTTTCAGCGTATGCAGAAGTCTGACGTGTGAGACTTGATTAAACGCTTCAACGACGTCTAAGCTTAGCATGAAGATCACATATTTGATTTCACAGTCTCACATTGTGTAAACTTGATCTACTAGTAGATTTAACATCGAGATCACGAATTACTTGCATCTCGCTCTCATTTGAGCATTTGATAGCATGTGATGAGTCTCAACTATGTCACTCAGTCTTTTGATCATGATCGACTTCAGCGCTTTGCTCATGATATCAAGCAAAGCAATGAATCAATACGTCTTTGAATCGATATAGTCGCTTTTCTTCAATTTGCGTAGTACTATTGTCTGAGTCTTTTTGAACTGCTTCGAATGATACTTGTGTATTACGCATGCATTGAATAAACTCGTCAGTACTGAAGTCAGTTCTGCAAGACTCGCTTAAAGCACTCTGTTTGAAATATCTGAAGCACTTGACGCTTTGTCTGCTTTTACTCATTTGATTGTCTGCTTCACTTCATCTTCTGTGATGCGTGAATTGAATGAGACTGTCAAAGATATGAATGATTCTGCAATGTCGTTGACATTCGCTTAAGAAGATGAGAAAAAGAACTTTTCTTGCAGTATCTCGATTTTTTTCTTGAACATCGTTGTCATATGATCAATGTCGCTTCGCTTCAGTGATGAAAACTGAGAAAGCTTTTTAGATAGCTGACTTTCGATTCTAGCTCATTTTGCAAAGCGTCATATTGATTTGAGTGCTTCGCTCAGCTCATGCATTTGTGTTCTGAAGTGTACGCATTTCGTTTGTTGAATGATCTTGTTTTTATGATCATTGTGCTTCAGATATTTATTTCACGCTTCTAATGTATCTTGCGTTTTTCATATAATTTGCAGTCGTCTTAATTTCATTACTACTTCGAAGCAGCTTTGATTTCAAAAGTCTTTTGCTCAATTTGATGACTTTGTCAAGAAGATAAATTTCTTAATGATCTTCTGTAGCACTCTGATAATCTTGCACACTCTGTCATTCATCATAGTCTTGTCATCTAGAGAGCGTTTCAAAGATAGATGTATTCGCAAATAAGCACTTAATGCTTCTGTATTCATTTTCTTTTAAAGTTGTCAAGTCGAGAATTGCACTGAGATTGTTTGTAGACATAACTCTGTGATGATCAAAAGATGATTCAATCTCTGATGCAGATTGATTTGTATCTTGCACTTGCATGTCATGAACTGTATTTTCTCGCTGCTAAAGACTAGATCAATCGTCGTAAATTAATTGTGAGCTTCGCGAGTAATAGTGTCTGATTTCAGTAATAATTTCAGTCTTGCGTTTGTAATGATGTTTAGTAAAGTATCAGTCATCGTATGATGAGTGAAGCATCTTCATTTTTCTCAGTGAGAATGATGTAGATTGAAATCTTCTATGATCAGTTGTTTGCAATCATTCTTGAGTAGTTTGTTCAAACGAGAAATGATTAAAGATTTCTCTGTGAATGTAGTAGACAGTGAGCATGAGTTGTAAACGTTTAAAAGTCTTAGCATCTGTGTTTCATCATCTGTGTTGCGAGTTAATATTCTGATTGAGCAAATGTCTGACTCAGCTGTTTCTACTATTCATTAATCAAGTCTTAGATATTTGTTAACGTATATGCATGTTCTTGATTGAGATGACGAGTTTTTCACTAGATGAAAGAAGTTGTGTGCTGCGCTAAATGATTGCAAGTCATTGTTGTTGCAATCTTGCTTCTGTATAGCTACTATGTCAAATTCGCGAACTTCTCTGTTAATTAGAAACAGTTCTTGAATTCTTAATAATTTTCTGATGTTGTACTGTAGAATTCGTAGAAAAGATTGTTTCATCATAAAGTTATTTGTAGCTGTTGTTGACTCTGCAATGAGAAGACTCTTTGTATGCTTTTAATTATTGACAATCTTTCTCACTTTCTGATTGAACGTTTCTGAATCTGCTCAGATGTTGTCTCGTCTGAGTCACTATTTACGCAAGAGAAAAGATTGACTCGTCTCTTCTTGATCTCTACTATCTGTTAAGTTAATTCATCAGCGATTCAACTGCGTGTTTTCAGCATGACTGTTGCTGAGCTCGAGAAGTTCATTGAATTGAAAGAATTCATTGAATCTGAAGAGTTCATTGAATCTAAAGAGTTCAGAGACAGCGAGAAGAATGTGCAATTGTATTTAGACGTCTCAAAGTATCTGAACAATCTATTTCTATAAATTTCGAACGCTTGTTTCATCTGCTGTCGTCACTTGAAACAGATGCATCTTCAAAGTTCGTGATTTTCGTTGCAGTTGACGCAACATCTTCTATTCAAAGACATCACACACTTCTCTATGTGATGCTTGTCTGCGCATTTTTCGCAGCGCTGATTCTTTCTGCAGATCTTAGTCATGTGATCAAATTCGTGACATCTGAAGCACTGTGTGATGTGACAGTTCTTTTCAAATAGCTTGCATGCACATTCTTGATATGAGTTCAGCATGCTCACGTTCATTAGTCGATTCATCATCGCTTCGATCGCGATCTCTACGATGCGCGATGAATGAGTCTTTTCGCTATCTGCTACCTTCTTGAGCTAGACTATTCTTAGAACTTTCAGATCTTCATGAAGTCTCGCGTTATCTTTTATCAGTCTTTCAATGATCTTTTCTTGATTGTTCATGTCTATTGTAGTGCGTACTTCATGTGTTAGCACTGCGAAGGTTTGACGTGCTATGCATGTCGAACTCGCAATTTCTTTTGCTCACGTCTGAGTTTTTTTCAGATTTGCTTGAGCATCTGAGCTAACTGCGTGAAGGAAAATGTCATCGCTGCTCAGCTTGCGAAGTGACATGATTAGATTTCTTTGATCTGTCAACACGTCTACGATTCTCTGTAGAATCTGTTCAATCGACTTCTTCTGTATCTCTTCTATTTCTCTTCTGTTCATTATCTTAATCATGACTTCTCGTTTCTTGCGAAGCAACGATGAGTCGTTCTTAAAACGTTGCTTTCTCGTCGCTATTTCTTCTCTTGTCACGTTCGCTCATGACGTGATTTTCATTGAAAGACGCATGTTTTTCTGTGTATGCAACTGCTTGTTAAGCAGTTGAACTGATGTCTTCAGTTTCTGTACATTCTTCGCAATGAATGCATTCTGATTCGCGTGATGTTTTTCTTCTGAGTCGAGTCGAAGATGTCAAATCAGCTTCAATGCTATCTTTTTTCATGAATGATCTTTGCTCTTCTCTTTCTCTAACGTTGATATCTTTATTAGTAGATCAATAATGTTAGCAACGTTCTCTTCATCGTCACGTGAGTGTTTCAATCTTATGTCTCTGTTTTCTTGTGATGAATTGACATCGCTTGCAATCATCTTCGAATCAGCACTGCTGCAATTCATGCAATTCATCATCATTCAATCATCTTCTAGATTCACTCTGTCTTGTTTATAGTGCTCTTTTTCAAAATTTGTGATGCGTGCATTGTGATTGTTTGTTTCAATATATGTGTATATGTTGTATATGAATTCAATGTGTGAATAAAGTGCTGTTACTGCTCTGTGTGTGATTGCGTTGCATGTAAATCAATCTGAAAATGCGAAAAATCAATTGATTTTCTGCATCACGTCTGTTTGTATGTGCGCAAAAGCTGAGTCGTGTCTTCGCAATATATATGTGTATGTTGTATATGAGTTGCAGCATGTATGCAAAGACGTTGCTGTTCTTCTGTGTATGTGCAAGCTTTAATGCATCAACAACTGCGTTGTTATTGTCTTACTTTTCAACTGTGTGTGAGCTTAACATGTAAGTAAAGTGCTGTTACTGCTCTGTCAATGTTGATGAGATTGTTCAGCTCTTCTGACAAGCATAGCTTGTAAAAGATTTATAGTCAACATTTTGTACAGATAAATCTCGTTGTTAATCATGAAGAAAATAAAGTTGATCAACAATTTGTTGAATGCATCATACAATTTGCAAAAAGTTAACTGAAAAGACTTTGATAAGCATTTGCAAAAGACAAAAGACAAAATGATTATTAAGATGCAAAGAATCACAAGTTTAAAAGCAAAAGTCATTTATTTGATTGAATGCATCAAGAATATAATGAAATTATTTGTATTTAAACAGCGAATATGCGTAAAATCAAAACTCTAATGAAATAATGAGCTAATCGAAATGCAAAAGACGTTGTCATCAAAAAAGCAAATCTGAAAAAGATGCAGAAATGATGACATATGAGCAAAGATAGTGCAAATGTGAAATTCATATCATGATGCAATAAAACTGATCAAAAATCAATTTTGAATCAATTTTATGAACAACATTGAAGAAAAAAAAGTGTTTCAGACATACAAGTTCATTAAATCATGTTTAATTAAAAAGCTATTCTTGATACAAAACTTGCAATAATAATAATAATAATAATAATAATAATAATAATAATAATAATAATAAATTCATGATCAATAACAAGATTCATCTGTACATGATGTTGACTATGAATCTTTTAATTCTATGTTCTGAATAGAAGTCAGAAAAGTCAAGAGATCTCAATTCAACGCAGTTCAAATGATGTTAGAACGTTGCATAAGCAGAAAAGTTGATCATGCAGAATTTTCATCTACATGACAACATTCTTTTTAACAGTTACAATCAATCTACGAAGATGATTAATGACATGTCAATGTCAGTAAGAGATGAAAAGATATCTAGTGAAAAAGTTGATCTCAGTATGAGAGTCATGACTACAAGTGATTGAAGAATTTGCAACTTGTTGATCGCGTTGATATACTGAAACATCTTCATCACATTGACAGTGTTGTTGAGTAATTGATGAAAAGATATTAAATGAAATAGTTAATCTCAGTCTGAAAGTCGTGACTACAGTGCTCAAAGAAGTAATGACTTATTGATCACGCTGATATATTAAAAGAGCTTGAACTCATCTTCTTTACTTGATGTCAAGTTATACATCTATCTATGTGAAAAATTGAGAGCGCAGAAGAATGATCAGAATGCATTCTCTTCTATTAATCAGAGTCAATCATTGAATGATTGCGATTGCACATTTATACTAACAATTCATTCAACGTCTACGTGATACAAGTCAAGTCAAGAGAAGAAAAGAGTTATTCAGTACAATCATACTTTATTTTCTCATCGTACGCGTCTCTTTTTCATCATATATTTTCTCGCTCAATGAATAATAATCATTAAGCAAGAGAACACAGCTTTACATATGTTACAATCATGAGCATTATGAGTGCAAAGAGAACGTCTTTCATCTTTGAATTAAGAATTAAATCAAAACATCATTGTATAGAATATCATCAATGAAGAGCAGAGCAAAGATGATGCATCATAATCAAACAGCACAGACACTTTCATCAAGAGTTTACTTAAGCGTCACATGCTGAATAAAAGCTATAGATTCATTACTTGATAACACAGTGTCAATCTCATTGTTTTAACTGCGCAAAGCAGTCATATAAACAACAAGTGATTTTCTTTCTCAAAGAGTTTTGTTCACTTAATATAAATAGCATAAAGTTTCTCATGAGTTAAGTCTAAATTGATGTCATAAGAGTGTATGAATTACAATCACAATCATAATCACAATCACAAAATCGAGTTATTGACTTAGCATTTAATAATGAACGTCAGAAATCAAAGAAAATAATCACAGAAATATTGCAAGATTCATTTATTTCGCTTATTTTATTTCTAATTTATATTCAATACTTATTTTCGAAAATTCGCGCAAAGATTGAAAATCTACAGTCGCTTAGCTACATTAATGATGTAGCACTATACATGAAGAAAAAAAATATTGATAAAAATGTAAAAATGCTGAAAAATGCAGCAAAAATCGCTTTTACATGAGCAAAGAAAAATGTAATGCAATTCAATGACTTAAAATCTGAATTAATACACTTTGAAAGTCACAAGACAACACTCAATCAAATGATTATTCTACTCAATAACATGATCATAAAATCAAAAACATGCATATGATGACTAAAAGTCTGATTAAATCGAAAGCTCAACTTTAAAGTTCATGTGCAAATAAAAATCGCAACAGTCACAAGAACGCTACACTCGTTGTTTAAATTAATGAATAACGAGTGAAAACTAAATGTCAAATCAGAAAAGCAGTTATATCTGACATGCATTACGTCTATTAGCAATTATGACGTTGAAATATGATGAAATAATTAAAAAAACTACTTAGTCAAATTTTGTAAACTGCAAAACACTGCATTATAAAAAATTCTGAATGCATTTTGAACATCATTAATAGATTTTTTTTATTTCTTCATTAAGTGCATGCAGTCTATGACTATGATACTGTCTAGACGTTATGTGTATGCTAAGTTACATGTAATCTGATCAAAGTCACTGCTTTATATCTTTTCATTAATCAATCACATTGATAGTTTGCATAAACAAGCGCATGAACTGTTTATATGATTAAGTGATCATATAAATAACTCAAAATTGTGAAAGCTGATCACTTTAATGTAAGCTTTCAATTTTTCTGTATGATCATCAAGTGAAGCGAGCTAAATGAGCTTTGATTTATGTAGATAAAAGCTGATCACTTCAACGTGAGTTTTTGAGTTCGTTGTATGATCACTCAGCTGAATGAACTAAATGAGCTTTGATTTATGTATTTGTGACGCATGTAAATTGATCAGAAAATCGAAAAATCAATCGATTTACTGCATTACACAAGCGTGTAGATGCGCAAAAGCTAAATCATGTCTTCGCAATATTTATGTATATGATGTATATGAGTTGCAGTGCATATGCAAAGACGTTGCTGTTGTTTTATGTATATGAGCAAAGACTGTGTTGTATCTTTGCAATGTATGTGATTGCGATGCATGTAAATCGATTTGATAAAGCGAAAAATTAATCAATTTACTGCATCATGCAAGCGTGTAAATGTGCAAAAGCTGAATCGTGCCTTCACAGTATGTGTGTATGTGATGTATATGAGTTGCAGCGTATGCGCAAAGACGTTGCTGTCGTTCTGTGTATATGAGCAAAGACTATGTCATGTTTTTGCAATGTATGTGATTGCAATGCATGTAAGTGAATCAGAAAATCACTAAATCAATCGATTTACTGCGTCATCTTGATGTGTATGTGCGCAAAAGCTGAGTCATGTCTTCATAATATATATGTGTATGATGTATGTGAATTGCAGCATGTGCGCAAAGACGTTGCTGTTATTCTGTGTATATGAGCAAAGACTGTGTTGTATCTTTGCAGTGTATGTGATTGCGATGCATGTAAATCGATTTGATTAAGCGAAAAATTAATCAATTTACTGCATCATGCAAGCGTGTAAATGTGCAAAAGCTGAATCGTGCCTTCGCAGTATATGTGTGTGTGATGTATGTGAGTTGCAACGCATACGCAAAGACGCTGCTGTCATTCTGTATATATGAGTAAAGATTGTATCATGTTTTTGCAGTGTACGTATTTGCGATGCATGTAAGTTGATCAGAAAATCAATAAATTGATCAATTTACTGCGTTGCATTGATGTGTATGTATGCAAAAGCTGAGTCGTGCCTTTGCAATGTATATGTGTATGATGTATATGAGTTGCAGCGTGTGCGCAAAGACGTTGCTGTCATTCTGTGTATATGAGCAAAGACTGTGTCATGTCTTTGCAATGTATGTGATTGCGATGCATGTAAGTTGATCAGAAAATCAATAAATTGATTGATTTACTGCATTGCATTGATGTGTATGTGCGCAAAAGCTGAGTCGTGTCTTTGCAGTATATATGTGTATATTGTATATGAGTTCAATGTGTGAATAAAGCGCTGTTACTGCTCTGTATGTGATTGCACTGCATGTGAATCGATCTGAAAATGCGAAAAATCAATCGATTTACTGCATCATGTCTGTTCATATGTGCATCAAAGCTGAGTCATGCCTTCGCAATATATATGTATATGTTGTATATGAGTTGCAGCATGTATGCAAAGACGTTGCTGTTCTTCTGTGTATATGCAAGCTTCAACATGTCGATGACTGCGTTGTTATTGTCTCACTTTTCGACTGTGTGTGAGCTCAATGCATGAATACAGCGCTGTTACTGTTCTGTCGATGTTGATGAGATTGTTCAGCTCTTTTAACAAGCATAGCTTGCAAAAGATTTGTAGTCAGCATCTCATACAGATAAATCTCATTGTCGATCTCATTAATAAATGCTATGCAAATAAAAGTTGAAATTTCGTTAATAAAAATATGATTAAATCAAAAGTGCAAGAACTATGCAATTTAAATAGTTAAGTTATTGAAAAAACACTTTATCAGAAAAAGAACATTTATTTCATACTTATTTTAATACTTTATTGAATTGAATTTAAATCTGAATACATTGAAATATCTGAACTGAAACAAGATGAAGATGAATGTATCTTGAAAAGCTAAGAAGAGCAAAGACAGATTCACGCAGATATATTAAATATTGAACAAAGTGCAAAAAATATTGAATTTAATAAAAGAAATTGAAATTTCTCACTTCAAGAAATCGTGAAGACAAGAAATTAAGCATTTAGCAAAACTTCAAATCGAATTTGCAAAAGATGAAACTTGCAATATGATCAATACACACTATAAAGAATTAGAAAGAATTATCAAAAAGGCGAAAAACATAGTGATGTACACAGATGCATCGCAAATTCAAAAAAAGATAACAGAAGTTAAAACAGAAATTGAAACAACAGTGATATTTACGCATGATTTTTTTTATTTCTTCATTAAGTGCATGCAATCTATGACTATGATACTATCTAGACGCTGTGTATATTCTAAATTATATGTAATCTAGTCATAATTGTTGCTGTATATCTTCTCATTGAACAGTCACATCGATAGAGTGCGCATACGAGTGCATGAACTGTTTATATGATCAAGTGATCACATAAACATCTCAAAATTGTAAAAGCTGATTACTTTAACGTAAGTTTTTGACTTGTTTATATGATCATCAAGTCAAGTGAGCTAAATAAGCTTTGATTTATGTAGATGAAAGCTGATCACTTCGACGTGAGCTTTTGAGTTTGCTGTATGATCACTCAGCTGAATGAACTAAATGAGCTTTGATTTATATATTTGCAACGCATGTAATTTTTTTTATTTCTTCATTAAGTGCATGCAATCTATGACTATGACACTGTTTAAATGCTGTGCATATGTTAGATTACATATATCTTGATCAAAGTCGCTGCTTTATATCTTCTCATTGATCAATCACATCGATAGTTTTGCAACGTATGTAAATCAATTAGAAAATCGAAAAATCAATCGATTTACTGCATCACACAAGCGTGTAGATGCACAAAAGCTGAGTCGTGTCTTCATAATGTATGTGTATGTGATGTATATGAGTTGCAATGCATGCATAAAGACGTTGCTGTTGTTTTGTGTATATAAGCAAAGACTGTGTCATGTTTTTGCAATGTATGTGATTGCGATGCATGTAAATCGATCTGATAATGCGAAAAATCGATTGATTTACTGCATCATGCAAGCATGTAAATGCACAAAAGCTGAGTCGTGTCTTTGCAATAACTGTGTAAATGTTGTATATTAATTGCAGCATGTACGCAAAGACGTTGCTGTCATTCTGTGTATATAAGCAAAGACTGTGTCATGTCTTTGCAATGTATGTGATTACGATGCATGTAAATCGATCAGAAAATCGAAAAATCAATTGATTTACTGCGTTGCATTGATGTGTATATGCGTAAAAGCTGAGTCGTATCTTTGCAATGACTGTGTAAATGTCGTATATTAGTTGCAGTGTGTGCGCAAAGACGTTGCTGTTGTTCTGTGTATATGATCAAAGACTGTGTCATGTCTTTGCAGTGTATATGATTGCAATGCATGTACATCGATCTGATAAGGCGAAAAATCGATCGATTTACTGCATCATGCAGACGTGTAGATGTGCAAAAGCTGAATCATGCCTTCGCAGTATATATGTATATGTCATATATGAGTTTAACATGTGAATAAAGCGCTGTTACTGCTCTGTGTGTGATTATGCTGCGTGTAAATCAATCTGAAAATGGGAAAAATCAATCGATTTACTGCATTACATCTGTCTGTATATGCGCAAAAGCTGAATCATGCCTTCACAATATATATGTATATGTTGTATATGAGTTGCAGCATGTATGCAAAGACGTTGCTGTTCTTCTGTGTATATGCAAGCTTTAACACATTGATGACTGCGTTGTTATTATCTCGCTTTTTGACTGTGTGTGAGCTTAATGCATAAGTAAAGCGCTGTTACTGCTCTGTTAATGTTGATGAGATTGTTCAGCTCTTCTGACAAGCATAGCTTGCAGAAGATTCGTAGTCAGCATTTTGTACAGATAAATCTCGTTATTGATTTATTTAGGCATGAATCAGTTAAATGCAGCAAAGCAACAAATGTTTCAGACAAAATCATCATAATGAAAGCGAAACTGCAAGTTATTAGTGATGCAATCATAATGTGCAGCGAAAAGACATTCAAAAACAGCGAAATTTGAATATACATGAACAGTTAAATAACTTTGCAAAGACTAAATGCAAAGAGCAACGTCAATGCAAAGTTATTTAATGACATATGACAAAACTTGATCAATTTACGTCAGAATCAGTGTCAAATTTGCATACAATGAATATTGAGTCATAAAAACATTATTAAGAACGAAAAAGCAAATCAATTGATTAAAAGTGCTGCTTAAGAATTATCAGTTATTGATAACATGAAAACAATCATCATAAGCTTCGTCAAAAAGCAAATTTGTAAAAAGATGAAATTACAATGATTAAATGTTTGAAAAAGCAGCATCAAGAAGGAAAATCAGTATCAAAAGCACATATTAAAAGTGAATTTAAGTCAGAAATTACTAAAAGAGCTTAGAAAAATCGATAGACTAACGTTTTTAATCTTTATTCAGTTGAAAATGAGACATGATTATTTCAAGAGTTATTTGCATTGATTATCAAAGAATAATTCAAACAAATGCTATGAAATATGCAATGTAAGTTAAATGTCAAAGCATTTACTACTAAATTGCAAGCATTATAAATCAGAGCAGATAAAGCTTAAGAAAAAGATTCAGCTTAAAAATACAGACATCATATTAATGCTGTTCATAATTAAAATCGAAAGAATCACAACATTAAAGTATTGAAAAAATACTTGAATTGCAACGAGAAAATGATTATTAGAAATGAAAGAGTAGAACGCAAAAAGTGCAAAGAGATGAAGAAAAACGAAAGTATGATTGCAAGAGTTTGAGCGAAAGCGCTTATATGCATAAACTATCGATATGATTAATCAACGAGAAAATATAAAGCAGCAACTTTGATTAGATTACATGTAACTTAGCATACATACAGCGTTTAGACAGTGTCATAGTCATAAACTGCATGCACTTAATGAAAAAAAAACTTATCACTCATTAAGTACACAAAGTTCATTCAATTAAGAGAATTTATAATAAAGAATCTTTGTGAATTGCTTAAGAATTAAATCAATCAAGAGAATCAATGATAAAGAATCTTCATTGATTGCTAGAAAGTCATCTCAAATCAATTAACTAATAAAATCTTTCTTCTTTGAAGATTAAATGCTTGAACTATGATCTCATTTTTAATCAGATGAGCATTGCTCTTTATTTGATTGACTAAACATTCATCATGATTCATGACTTAATTATCTGTGAACGATCATTTCAAAGAATATCAAAGTCGCTATTCTGAGACTTTCAATTCTTTTTCTGAACAATTTACTGAATCAGTTATTTATCTTAGAATTAACTTCATACGAAATTGACATTAATTCATGTCAATGTCAAAGACTTTCAACAAATTATTTGATGCTTTCACTCTCTGAAATGTCAAGAACATCAGACAGCTAAAGTGCTGAGTTGAAAATGATTCAGATTAATTTATGAAAGTTTTTAATAAGCTTCAAGTTCAATGAGATTTAAACATAAAAGTCTGTGATTTATTTAACAAGTTATTTAGTGATTAAGTATGAAAGACTCGCTACAAAGAACTTAAGCGAGTTAAACAACAATCAGACAATATTCGCAGTTTGAAAGATGAACTGAATTATTGAGTTTAGCTAAAGAGACATTTGTTGCTTAAAGCGAAATAAAGTTGAGATTTTAGCTGAGCTCATCTGAATATGATCAGATTTTATGAATAAAATCTGCAATCATTTCATATGTCGTTGAACTGAATCTGCGTTAATTTGTATGTCATTGAACTGAATTGCGCTTTCGTCGCTTTCATCACTTTCATTGCTTTCGTTTCTTTCGTTGCATTCAGCCTACTACTCATCTATCTACTCGCTCATTTACTCACTCATTTACTCATTTACCTACTCGCTCATTTACTCTTCACTCTACTCATCTATCTACTCGCTCATCTACTCTTCATTCTACTCGCCTAGCTACTCGCTCATTTACTCGTCACTTTACTCGCTCATTTACTCTTCACTCTACTCGTTTAACTACTCACTCATTTACTCTTCATTCTACTTGCCTAGCTACTCACTTATCTACTCTTTATTCTACTCATTTATCTACTCGCTCATTTACTCTTCATTCTACTCGCTCATTTACTCTTCACTCTACTCACTCATTTACTCTTCACTTTACTCGCTCATCTACTCGCTCATCTACTCGCTCATCTACTCTTCACTCTACTCGTCTATCTACTTGCTCATCTACTCATCACTCTACTCTCTATCAAACTTTCTATCAAATGCTTTATCAAACGCTCTATTAAATGCGTTGATTAAGCGCACAAGACACGTCAAACAGTGCTTCAAATAATGCTTTCTATATGACTTTCTATCTACGCTGACGCTAGAAAGTTCGAAGTTTTCACCTTCTTTTTTCCTTCGTAGTTTCTACTTTCTAGAACAACAACAATCAAAATATCAACATGTTCAGCTATCAACTCAACTATCAACTCAGCTATCAACTCAGTTATTAACTCAGTTATTTACTCGTTCATTTAGTAGTTAGTCTATTACTTTGAAACATGCTTCAAAAGACGCGTCGATCGAGTGCATAACACAGATTAAACAATGCTTCAAACAATGCTTTCTACTGAGCTTTTCACTGATCTTTCTACTGATCTTTCGATCAATCTTTCTATTGATCTTTCTACTAGTGAGCTTTCTACTGATCTTTTGATCAAGTCATCTAGTGAGCTTTCTACTGATCTTTTGATCGAGTCATCTAGTGAGCTTTCTACTGATCTTTCAATCGAGTCATTTAGTGAGCTTTCTACTGATCTTTCAATCGATCTTTCTATCAATCTTTCTATCGATCTTTCTACTGAGCTATCTATTGAGCTATCGACTGAGCTTTCTATCAAACACTCTATCAAACATTCTACATGCTTCAAAATACGCGTCGATTGAGCGCATAACATGAATCAAACAATGCTTTCTATATGACTTTCTACATGACTTTCTACCAAGCACTCTTCATGTTTTTCTATCAAGCATTCTCGCTGATCTTTCTACTGATCTTTTGATCAAGTCATTTAGTGAGCTTTCTACTGATCTTTCAATCGATCTTTCTATTGATCTTTTTACTAGTAAGCTTTCTACTAATCTTTCAACTGAGTCATTTACTGATCTTTTTACTACATGACTTTCTACATGACTTTCTTCATTATTCTTTACATGACTTTTTACCAAGCTTTGAATTGCTTTGTAATCAAGAATCAAATTTGTTTTCTATCAAGCTTTAAACACGACTCTATCAATCATTCTACATGACTTTCTACCTCTTTAGTTTATTCATTAACTTTCTTATTAACTTTTTTATTGACTTTCTCATTGACTTTTTCGACGCATATATTAAATAGCTATTATTTAGATAGTCAAATCAACCATTAATTATTCAACGTTGCAACTACGTATCAATGCTACAAATGTCAAAATAGTCGTGTTTATTGAATTAAATGATAAAGACGCATACTGCGCTCATGAGAATGCTAGAAATGCTAGAAATGTTGAGAATATTAATGCTTTTATGAATATGCATCAGCTAAAAGTGACGCAAATCTGAGACATGAGATTAAATGAATATTTAAGATATTGATCGCTAAAAGCGCTAAAATCTGTCTCTGTCACTCTTTACAAATTGCAGATGAAAGTTAGTTTATGAATTCAAGATAAGAATTGAAAGTTAGAAGAAAAGCTTCAAGTGACTAAAGAGTTCATCTTTATTGATTCAATCTCAATTTATTCTGATAAATTTCATGCTCAAAAAATACTTGATTCTTTTCTGTTTACTGATGAAAAATATTTAATCTGAAAGAATTAATATGCGAAAATTCAGAATAAGCTAAAGATAAATGTTAATCTTTTTCTCAGCAAATAAGTCACTTTAAACTATGTACATTTTAGATTATTCAATGACGCAGCTTAAGTCATACAAACTAAATGAGAACGTAACTATGTTAATTTCTATGCATTCATTGAGAATCTTTTGAAGAAACTTGCTCAATTGTTCAATGACTCTGATAAAAAAGTCAATTTTCATAGAAAATACTATAATTTGATTCAAGAAGCAAAGAAGTTTAGCGAATTTTATACTTAGTTTCAATGATTGTCTTCTTATCTGAATTATTATGAAAAGCAATTGATCATTAATTTAAAAGATAAAATAAACTCTCATCTTTAATTCATTTGAGTAAATCAATTAGTTCAATCTGATTCTCTTAATAATATTTATTTCTATCTGATTCAACTGAACAATGATCAGTGAGTCATTCAAGACATTAAGAATAAAGTTAATATCATTAAATAAATCATTTTTGTTGAAGAGATTTATACAACTTCTTATAAGAAGATTGAATCAACTAGATTCAATGAATTATCAAAGTTGCATGACGCAGTTTTGACTAACGTCAAAAATATGAATATACAAGCTGAAAATTGCTTTCTTTGTCATAAATCAAATTATATTTCTAAGAAATATCTCGATCAACTCATTAAAATCAATGTCTTGAGTGAAGATAAATATAATCATTCTGATTTCAAGTCAAATTCTGATTCAAAAAACTAGTCATTTCTTCAAAAGTTATTAAAGAAATAAAGATTATTTCTTTGTACAATTTAAATGAAATTTTATCAAAAGAAAATTACTTTGAAAAGTCTTTTCTGATCAATGCATTACTTATCTCTCAGAATCAATCTTTCAATCTTCAATTTTTGATAAACAGTAATTTCATTGTTTACATGCTGATACATACTAAACTAGTTGATAAAGTATGCAAGAAACTTAAAATATAATTTATATTACTAGTTAAAAAGAAGTTAATATGAGACTATGATGAGAAAATATTTAAAAGAATTATTATTCATAAAATTCTATTTAATCTCATGATCAAAAGTCATAAGAAACTGACTGTGTTTATGCTGATAATTGATATTGAGTATCATGAAGCTATACTAAGCAAATTCTGAATGAACAAAAATAAAATATTGTTGAATATGCAACATGATATCATTGTCTTTTCTAATCAACTAAATATCTTTATTTCGATTTTTTTGATTTTGTTTAATTCAAAGCACTCAAATTAATCATGATCAACTTTAACTTCTTCAGCAGCTTTTAATAAAGTCTTTATGATGCTTAAATGATCAGTTTCAATTATTCAGAAAGAGTTTTTCTCAATTCAAAGCATAAATGTAACTCTTTTTAAAACTCTGTTAAATCATTTAAAAAAAACAGTACTGAGATTTTTGCTATGTTTATCAAAGACATTGATAGAAAAATCATTTACAATACTTAATGCAAGTTAAATATTCTAAACGTTTTCTTAATCAATAAAGTCACTCAGAATTTAAAAGATATTAAAGTCAAATTATTATTAAAATATCAAGACTTTCTAAATGTCTTTGATTGAGCTTAAGCAGACAAGCTATCATTTTATCATTCATATAATCATAAGATAAAACTTACTAGTGATTCAGCATCATTTTGCTGTCAAGCATATCAAATGTCTTTCTACAAACTTCAGAAAATAAAGAAATATTTAAATGAGAATCTTTCTAAAGAATTTATCATTTCTAGCAAAGCTTCTTATTTCTTACTTATTTTGTTCACTTTAAAAGCAAATAAAGATCTTTGATTCTGCGTTAACTATTGAAATCTTAATACTATTATCAAGAGAAATCACTATTCTTTATCTTTGATAAATAAGATGATTAATAAAATAGTTGATTATAAACTGTTGTGAGCGTGTCTCATTACTCTGAATTAGTCTAACATAAATTGTGTTAAACTATCATAAACTAGTACAGAACTGATGTTGACACGCTAGTGATTTAGCGCGTCTTCGTAAGTATAAGATTCTCGACATGTTTCATTTTCTTTCTTCTTTAGCTTTGAACTTCTAGTTAGAATACACTCATATGATTCGCTTTATGCAGATTCATAACATTAGTTTAAAGCTCATTAATCTTACTATCAACGTGTAAATGATACAAAAACAAGCTACACAATCAACTCAATCAGAAGTCAAACTCAGAAATTTTGACAGCAGAATCAGAACTCAGACTCAGAAAGCTCAATAAAAATCAGAAATTTCTAAAGAAGAATCTTGATTCAGAATCAGAAATTTCGATAGAATCAGAATCAAAGAATATGAATGCGTTGCTCTTGACTAACTCTTTATTGAGTTCATCATCAAAAATCAGAAATTTCAGCAGTACTTGAACTCAGAAAGTTCGATAAAGTAATAATTGTTGCTTGAACTCAGAAAGTTTAATAGAGTAACATCAGAATTTCGATCAGCAATTTTCTACTCATACAATGATTAGAAGCACAGAATCAGAATCAGTGAGCATTGCTTGCTACAACTTTCAAAATGTTAGAAGAGAATCACTTCTATCACAGAATCAAGCAGCATCAGAAGAAGAGAAAGGCATGAATGCAATGTCAAACACAGAAGAAGAGAACATGAATGCATTGTTCTTTGTTTACGAAATGATCAAGATCAGCATTAATGAAGAGCTGAATGCTTGAATAACAGCTAATGAAGCAGATGATCTCATTATCTTTATCAAGTACATATGTTAACAGCATGACATCAAAATCAAGATTCACAATGACATGATTCAGATGTTAAAAGATGTCAATGAGATAAATATTACGTTGAAGATTATGCAGACGCATCTGCAGAAAGAGAATAGAAACAAGAACGTGATTATACATCATTTAAAGACTGCATTAAGTCAACAAGATACTTCAACTTCTGAAGATTAATTCTTGAAGTCAATCAAGTTACTCAATTCATTTCTGTTCAAAGATTTAACGCAGAATGTAAACAATTGACTGTTTTAAATGTAAAACAAGCTGAAAACAAACAAGAATCATTTTTCTATTGAAGAGTTGAAGATTGCATACATCAAAAGTTAAGTCAGATAGTCAGTGAAGCTACGATCAAACATATTGCATCTTGAATGAGAAACATGTTTCTGAATTCATTTTTAGAAGTTGAAGAAGTACTGTCAATCATAAATAAAATGTACAATGATCTCAATTGTCATCACATGACTCAATAACAGTACTTGAAGCTGTATCAGAACAAGATTTTCTTTCATGAATTTTGAATGAAATTTCAGAGATTTAACGCAGAACTAAAATACAATAATGAGACTTTATTAAATGATCTTCAGCGAGCAATGCTCAATGAATGAATCATAGATTTGAATAAGTTTATTGACATTTGCATGCAAGTCAATGTTAGATTAACTGAATTGAATGCTTGATCAGTCATCAAAGCATCAGCAACTCAAGCTGCTTATTCTGTCTCTAGCATATCAACTGCTTTACTCACGTCATCAGTTTCTTCGTGAAAGAAACTCAGAAGATTGAATCTCAATCTCATTCAGAAAGAGTTGTTTAAGAAAGAACTTTGCTTCAAATGCAAGAAGTTAAAACATAAAGCATATAACTGTTTTAAAATGACTTAAGTGCACAAGATCATTACGAATTCAAAAAATGATCTGTTTTCGTCAAAGTAATGACTGAAAGTGATATACTCATATTTTGTTTCATCAATATGTCTGACAATTCATTTGATTTCAAGTCGTTCACTGTTGATGTCATCTTGAATAGTTTAGAAAAAATATTCAGATTTTTTGCTTTGATAAATACTGAAGTCACTGACATGACTTTCATTGATGAATCTTTGATATCAAAGCTATGTGAAAGCTTTAATATTCAGTTAATATCACTGTCAAAATCAAAGTTGATTTAATTGTATGATGAAACTTCTGATTGAAAGTTGATTACACATGCTCTGTATACATCAATCATGATACAAGAACACAAGAATGAAATGATGTTTCTATTGATAACTTGTTTAAATCAGCACAAGATAATCATTGAAAATCTTTGATTGAAAAGAAATCAAATTTTGATAAACTTTGCAAATGATTGATTAATAATCTCATTGAATATTTGAATATCAAAATCTGTTGTTTCAAAAGCAAGCAGTCAATCAGCATTTCACAAATCTGAGTTAAGCGAAATCTGCAAAATGAAATGAAAGAACTTGAACTTAATTGTTACATCAATAATCATCTTGAAGAGACTCACGAATCAGAAATCAGTGAATCAATTCATTGAATCTGTTTAATTCATTGAATCTGTACTCAGATGAAAGCAAAGCACTTAGATTGATCTTAATCATCTTTGACTCATTTAGTTTACTAAGAATGAAGAGTTCGTGAATATTGCTATGATTGAAGTCGCTGTGTATCAAACTCTAGTCAAGAATAAGAAGATCAAGATCTTTACATTGAATCTTAGTGAAATCAATAAAGCACTTCAAGCTAGCTCAGTTAAAGATTTCACGAAACTGAATGAAATGATATCAGTTATGTCATTGAATGAATTGAAGAAGAAGCTTTCAATCATTTATCACAACTTTCTGAATATATTTGACAGAGAAAAGATAATGCAGTTGTTCTTGCATCAATCATACAATCATAAGATTGAATTAGAAAATAAGAGTCAATCTTCTAGAAGTTGATTGTACTTCATGTTGAATCACAAGCTGCAGAAGATCAAGAAGTATCTAGAAGAGAACTTGAAGAAGAAGTTTATTACACTCAGCAAAGCTCTCTTCGCTTCATCAATACTATTTGTCAAAAAGAAAGATGATAGTCTTCATTTTTGCATGAATTATTGAAAACTGAATGCTCTGATCAAAAGAAATCATTATTCAATACTCTTGATAAACAAAGTACTCACTTGAATTCAAGACAGTAAGTATCTGACTTGACTTAACATTATTATCACGTTCAATAAGCTTCGCATGAGTACTGAGAGTAAGAATCTAATCACATTCGTTACTTTCTTTAACATTTATAAGTATAAAGTAATGCTCTTTGAATTGATTAATAAATCTGCGTTCTTTCAGCATTATATCAACGATGTATTATTTGAATGTCTGCATAAATTCTGTTAAACATATTTGAATGATATTCTTATCTACAGTAAAATCTTGAAGAAACATAAAACTCATGTAAAAGAAGTGTTAAACAAGCTTCGTGAAGTCAACTTGCAGATAAACATTGACAAGTGCAAATTCAAGATTTAGAAAATCTCGTTTCTTAAACTATTGATATTCATCAATGATTTATAAATGAACTTTTAAAAAGTAAATGTGATTCGAAGTTGAGAAATGTCTTGATCATTGACTCATATGCAGATCTTCATTGACTTCTGCAATTTCTATTGATGATTCATAAAGAATTTCTTAAAGATCACTTGATTTATGATAAAGCTGACTTGAAAAAATCACTTCTTTGAATGAATCAAGATCTGTCAGAAGATCTTTGAAGAACTGAAGTAACAAATGATGACAGCTTTCGTTTTGAAGCATTTCAACTCAATCAAAGAAGTTATTTTGAAAATGAACTTCTTGAACTATGTCAACGATGAAGTATTGTCTCAATATGACAATGAAGACATTCTACATTCAATGATTTTTTATAACAAGAACATGATTCTTGCAGAATGCAACTATGAAATCTATGACAAAGAACTGCTGATCATTATTCGCTGCTTGAAACACTGATGTTTCAAATTAAAATGTATTAATATTTTGATTAAGATCTTCATTGATCATTTAAATTTGAAGTACTTCATGTTTATCAAGAAACTGACTAAATAACAAGCTAAATAAGCTGAGAAGTTATTTAAATATAACTTTAAAATCATATATCAGTCGAGAAAACAGAATCTGAAAGCTGACGCGCTGATCAGAATGTCAGATGTCAAGTCAGTTGAAGCAAATGATGATTGAAAGTTATATCAGCATTAAATACTATTGTTAAAAGACAAATTTGAACTGCAGTCAATAGAAGTTGATCAAGAAGATAATCAGAAAGTTGATTAAAATCTGACTTAAATCTTGCTCAGATTTGACTCAGAATCTGATTCAGATTCAAAACTCAAATCAAAAGTTAATTAAAATTCAATTGAAGAAATAGTTTCTATTCAGAATCAAATTATAGCAGAAAATTGAATGAATTAACTGTGCTTTGATATTTAAATAATCATGAAACAGAACAGAAAAACTTGTTAAGATATTAATCTAGACAATTGCAAAGTACTTGATGAAGTACTTTGAAAAGATGATAGACTATGAGTTTCTCAGTTAATGATTATTCAATTGATAAGAAAAGCACATGATCTTTTGATTAATGAACACTCTGACATGAATTGAACGTTGAACTTGCTGAGATGATCATATTGCTGATTGAAGATTGTGAGTAGCTCAAGAAACGTGCAGTCACACTAGAGAATATGCGCGTAGGTAATACGATCAAATTTGATAGTAACTTAGTAATATTTATTCATATAAAAAGTTAACACTAGACTATGAAATACAGAAGTGAACTCTTCTTTATATACTTAAAGAGCTAAGCTCAAGCATTGTTGATGAGACAAGCAAGATTACATGCAACTCATGTGAAGTCTCTTGAAGATTGTATGTGACTTGAATTCTTATCATCAATGAAATGTCAAAGATTGTATGTGACTTGAACTCTTGATAGACTCAGAGACTCTGAGAATCAATGATAAAGATTTTCATAGACTCAGATTCTCATTTGAGAGATTGATGATAACGTTGAAGAATAATTCTCATGTCTGTTCTCTATTCTTTGAAGAGCTTTGACTCTTATAGATCTGAGTTTTGACAAAGATGAGAATAACAATCAAGCACTACATTTAAAACTGTTACGTTTATTGTAAATCAAAAGCATTTAGAGATCGAATCAATAAACTGCTGAAGTCATTGCTTATACTTAAGCAGTGATGACAGAACATATCATTAGACTTCATTATTGATTTATCAGAAAGTGATGAAAACAACGTGATTCTGACAGTCATAAATCAATTGTTTAAGAAACGACATTATATATTGTGTTGATCAAATGATGAAGAAATCTTTGCAGAACAAACAGTCAAGCTACTGTTGATATGAGTCTTCAGAACTCATGAACTATCAAGATCAATAATGTTCAATCGTGATTCATAATTCATATTGATTGTCTGAAAGTCTTTATGCCTGAGACTCAACATTAAGATGAAACTATTCACAAACTATCATTCGCAAATCAATGATTAAACAGAAAGAATAAATCAGAATGTGAAATGATATCTACAAAGTTATTACTCATATATGCAAGATGATTGATTCATCTAATTATTTATGACTGAATTCATCAATAACAATGCTATTTCGTCATTAATTGAACAGTTAGCGTTCTTTCTGAATAAGAACTTTCATTCTCATATGAGCTTTGATTCAAATTCAACTGAATATAAAATCACTTGAACTAAAATTAAAGCAAGCAAAGCGAAGAATATATTCAAACACATGAAATGATCACTAACATTGATTAAGCAAGCATTAGCAAGAGTTAAAGTTACAATGAAGAAACAAATTAATAAGCATTAAAAGAAAATGATTTACAAAATAAATGACATGATGTTTCTAGATTCTAGAAACATTATGATTGCAAGATCATCAAAGAAACTAAATGATAAAATGCTAGAATCTTTCAAGATTCTGATCAAGATTGAACATGCATATTGACTGAAATTATCATCAATAATGAAGATTCATTTGAAGTTCATCTTGAATCTGCTGCGACTGAATTTGAAGAATTCTTTGAAAGAACAACGAAATGAGTTATCTGATTTTATAGTGATGAATGACGAAGATAAATGAGAAGTGAAGAACATACTGAACTTCAGACATTACAAACAATGATTACAATATCATATCAATTGAAAAGAATATGATGTTAATTTACATTAATACAACATTGATGAAAGTGAGTTCAAGAAGTGTCAGAAGATTGTAAATGACTTTCATGAATATTATTTAAATAAGTCAAGATAGAAATTAACTCAAGAAACATTAACTGAACTGCAGCAATGAGAACATTACTAAATGAAGAAAAAAAAATGTTGCAAGCGTGTCTTGTTACTCTGAGTTAATCTAACATAGATTGTGTTAAACTATCATAGACTAGTACAGAGCTGATATTGACACGCTAGTGATTTAGCGCGTCTTCGTGAGTATAAGACTCTCAACGTGTTTCATCTTCTTTCTTCTTTAGCTTTGAACTTCTAGTTAAAATACATTCATATAATTCGCTTTATGCAGATTCATAACATAAACATTTCACTTGATTAAACATCATTTCAACATTCAACAAACTACAAATGCATTCTGATAGTAAGTACTACACTATCTTTATTATTACTTTAAAAGCATATAAATTTAAGATGCTATCATTTAAACTTATCAATGACTTGATCTTGTTTCAGTAATATATGAATGATGTTTTATGAAACTTTCTAAATAACTTTTGTCAAGCTTATTTAAATGACATTCTTATCTACAGCAAAACTCAATAAAAACATAAATAACATATTAAAATGATATTGAATCAACTATGAGAAGCTGAACTACAAGTGAATATTCAAAAGTGCAAATTCAATATAGAAGAAATCATCTTCTTAAAAGTCATTATTTCAAAACAAAATCTTCATATGAACTTTATCAAAGTGAAAGTCATAGTCAACTGAATCACTTTGATCAATTTAAAAGAAATTCAAAACTTCGTGAGATTTGTTAACTTTTATCATCATTTCATTAGAAACTTCTTGAAGTTAGTTAAATCATTCAATTAAAGATTGCTATCAGACTATTCTGATTTTCAATAAAGTTAATGTTTTATTTATTGAATCTGAAGTTAATTTCTATCAACAAATATGCATTGTCAATTAAATGAATGAGCTTTGCAATGAATATAAACAAGCTATGAGCGAAAAAAGCTCAAATTTCATAGCACTAAACTAAAGAACTGCAAGATTAAACTGATCATTGAGTCAAGTTTTAAGTTGACATTTTCGAATTACATATATTTTTAAGTTAATGCAATTTGATTTGACTGAGAATTGAGTCAATTCAATTCAATTCATCAAGAACTTGAACTTAACATTAAGAGAGCTAAATATAGAAATTTTTTCAACTTTTGCATTATCTTTTTGCATTATCTTTTTGCATTATCTTTTTGCATTATCTTTTTGATAGAAAGTCATGAAGGGAAACATGATGAGAAACATGACGAGAAACATAAAGAAAACATAAAGAGAAACATGAAGAAAAACATGAAGATTGTTTGATAGAAGATCATGATGAAAAACATAAAGAGAAACATAAAGATCATTTGATAGAGAAACATAATGAGAAACATGATGAGAAACATGATGAGAAACATGAAGAGAAACATGATGAGAAACATGAAGAAAATCATGAAAATCATTTGATAGAAAGTCATGATGAGAAAACATGAAGATTGTTTGACTTTGATAGAAAGTCATGACGGAAAAACATGGTAGAAAGTCATGAAGAAGATCATGAAGACTGTTTGATTAAGCTATTTACATTTATCTAATATTTTGTTGAATCGAGTCGAGTTTTTGAGTCAAATTATCGAGTCAAGCTTCTCAATTCAACTTAAGTGCTTGAGTTCAACTTCTCAATTCAACTCAACACTTTTTCAAAAAAATTTAACTCAACTTGACGTGATCAGTCTATGCAAGATTATTGATGACATTCTATTTAAAAAAGACTTACTGTGAATCTTTGAAAATATGCATACAAAATTACTACAGAAAATTCATAATTAATCATCAATCATTCACTCAGATAATAAATAAACTATTAATTTAATTCAGCGTTTCTACTATTAATCAGAATATCAAGTCATGATCAGACAGTACATTTGAAACTGTTATGCTTGTCAATGAAGTAAGATATCTAGAAATAACATCAATGAACTTTATTACTTTCTTTTGATTTTACAGAAATGTTGAAAAGATATAATTATAAACTTCATCATTGAATTATCTTTGTCAAAAGATTACAACATCATTTGCATAATCATATGTCATTTCATCAAGAAACATCACTATGTCTTCTGTCATTGAGAAGATGATGACATCTCAGTTGAAGAAATGATTTGAATTATGTTATAAAACGTTTATCAACTTCATGATTTACTTAGTTTTATCGTTTTGAACAGAGATTCTTAATTCATATTAATCATGTGAAAAAGTTTTTGTAAATGACTAAGAATCACAGTTAGTTTATTCACAGTTTATCATTCTGAGATTAATGATCAATCAAAGTGAGCAAATCAAGACGTTGAATGCAAACTTAGAATTTACTATAATTACATGCAGAATAATCAAGCAAAATGACTTTCAATGATAAAATTCAGCGAAAATTTCAATATTTTCTTAATCATCTTAATGATTTCTTTTTACTTCAATAAGAACTTTCACTCTTGAATGAGTTTTAATTCAAATATAATTTTTTTTTGATTCTTACTTGATTCAACACTCATTATGAGTCTATGTGAGATTCTATATATTGTAGCGAGCGCTGTGCTAGCGTAGCGCTCTTTTCATATTTACTATCGCTTTTTCTCTGCGCTTTATACTGTAACTGTTTTCAATGCAAGAACTTTATGAGCTTACTTTTTTTTTTACTTTTTCTTTCTTTCATTTGATTCTTTAATGATGTTACAGTCTGAAATTAATTCAGTATGCTTGTTGAAAGTATCATTTAAATGATCGCTGTCATTATGCTCATGATTTCTAGAAGCTTTCTCAAGTTTGTGATGTTTTCTTTGCATTGCATCATCTTTCGTTCTATCTTTCATTTGAAACATGTTAATAAAATGTGCTTGATTGACATTTAATCTCTGTTGCATTTACACGTCATTGTAGCAACATCAAATACTCATCTCTCATGTAGAAATTGATTGAAGTCAATTTTTCTCATGCGTAGCTGTGTCAATAATGCATTATGAGACTTTGCGTAATTCTTATGTAGTTGCAAATGTCAATGTGTCATCTTTGATGTCAGATATTGAAAATGAGCTGCGTTGAATTTCTCTTTTCGAACTATTCTTCATGTTTATCTGATTTATTTCTGTATGAGCATCAGTTTCATCATTACTTCAGTGCATTGACATTCAGTCAGCAATAAAGATAAATTGTGTGCATCATCAATCATCTTGTTTATTGCTTCATTTTTGAGTACTTCTGCATATTTCACTATTTAATGTAACTTCAGCATGACTTCTTAAGATTAAATGCTTTCATGTGCAATCTGAACTCATTGTAGACGTGTCTGATCTTTTATTGATATCATAGCTTTCACTGTTTTCAGAAAAGTCTGACTATCATTGTATACTTTGTATATCTTTTCATAATACTCTTGATTCATTATCATTACGTCTGCAAAATGTTTTGCTCTTGCAATTAACTTTTTCAGCTCATCATGATGAGTGATGACTAAAGTTGATTCTCTCAGTCTCTTATTTAGCTTTCAGTTCATTCTCATCATGATCACTGTAACATCATTTCTGCTGTTATTATCATTTAAGTAAATTCTTTGCTTTAATGTGAACATGTCAAGATTGTGTTATCTTATTGACATTTTCTTGTTTGCAACTATAATTATCTTCAATAACTTTGATCAAAAAGTTGCTGTGTAAAAATGACTTCAATTCATCTTCATCTGCTTAAATGTTTCTTTCATTCACTTTCGCTTCAGCTGTAGAGATGTCTTGCATAACTTTGATTTTCAATCTCTTTTGAGTATCAAGTTGTTGTGAATTCAACGCATTGTTATCTCAATAACTTTGTCTGATTTTCAAGAGTTCATGTTTATTATTGATCTTTGTATCAGCTTTTGTAAGTGAATATCTATCAACATCATGTTCATTTTCATCTGTAAAGTCTCTGTTGATGTTACTTGATAAACATCAATAATCTGTCACAATGCTTTTTCTTGCATTAATCTCAGCTTGATGCTCAGACTCTTTCAATGATCTTTCACTCTCTGTGATGTATATCATATGATGACTTCGTGACTAAGCAGAGAGCATGTCATCACGAAGTATATTTGCTTACTCATCATCATTGATGAATTTCAAGTAAACTCAATGATTGTCTGCATGATTTTTTGTTTAATCACTAGTTTTGCTTCAACATGATGCATGTGAATCACTCATTTCAACTTGAAGTTCAATTGAACTTTCAAGACTTTAATATTTAATTTCAAGTTAATTTGATGTTTTATTAACTTTATATCAACTTTCATATTGAATCATTTAAAAGTTCTTGTAAAATGAATCAGCTTATGCTTTGTCATCAAGAATTTGATATCATGCATTTTTGATCACTGTTCACATTTATCATAAATCTCGCTAAAAACTCTACAGTTGCATTTCATAAACTCTTTATATGTCAAGATATTAACATCATTTACGAAGTTTATGAAGTTAGTTTTCAGCTTGATATCATTACATGCTTTTAATAAGTTCACATTGTAAAACAAATATAATATTGATGATAGTAAAGAATTTTGTGATATGTTGACATTCACACTGCATTTCATCATCATGTAATCATCAATTATGATCGTGATGCGTTGATCTTTCAGAAAGTTCTTTACAAACTTGAGAAGCAATCTAGAAACTTTTCTCTTCTTCATGTTATGTAAAAGTTTGCTGTGTATCACATTATTAAATGCATTCTTCTTATTCAGACTCAGTAATGAGACTATTCTTCTTCTTGTATCACTTCACATAGTATATATCTTTTTTATAATTAGTTGCAAAGTTGTATTTATTGATTTGTGCTTGTAAACTCTCATCTGAATGTTTAATATTAAGTTGCAAGCTTTTATGATATTTTGCAGATGTTTGAATACAATGAACTTCAATATTTTGCTCAGTGTGTCAAGTAACACAATTGATTTATATATCTTTGCATTGAAGTAATCTTTCTTGTCTGACTTTCACATCACTATTGTGACTGCACTCTTGAACTGAGTTAACTGTATTCTCTTTTATAAACATCTTTCAAAGAAAGAGCATATTTATTTTAATGTATTGTCAACAAGTCTGCGCATTATTCTATTTGTATATCTCATGTGTTTCAACATCTTGTCAGATGTTGCTTTGTAAATGATTTTCTTAATTTCATGATGCATCAGCAAAACATCATCTTCAATCAAAAGCAAGTACTTGAAATTTATTGTATTCAGCATAAAAATTTCTGAAGATGATGAAAAGTGAGTCTGAAACATCATCTTTACTTTATTTTATATTGTTGTAATGATGTTAAAGCATTCTGACTTGATCAGAAGAAAAATTGTTGTTTAAGTCAATGTATCTGCGATTGCATTTCTTGCTCATTTCGCAGTTTTGAAAAGTTTTCTCAAGAATTATTCAACATTCTGCATGATTTTTTAATATTCACTGCGTTTCTGTTTTCTGATGATCTTGCTTTTCTTGTCATATGCTTGAATGTACTCTGTTCAATCATCAATAATTTAACAACTTCTTCTCATTTGTTGCATACTTTTAATGATCTTCATACACTTCTTCGTTCATTCTGCTTTGATCATTTCATGTAATCTCACTCAGAAAGTAAAAATCTCAATGATCTTCTTCAATGCATTCAGCAGTTGTTTAATGTACTCATTTATGCATTGATGTTTCATCTCATGATTTGACAATGATTTTAACATTTGTTCTTTCAAAATATTAATAAACTTCTCTTTATTCATTGTCTTTCAGTTGCAACGCGATTTTCACGCTGACTTTTTGCAAATTCTGAAATCTATAATTGTCTGTATCAATAAATGATTTGAGAAGTTTTTCATTTCTTTGTTGATTTCACATTGTATTAATTGATTCATAATGTTATCTGTCATGAAAATTAAATTTATTGTTATTTAAGATTCTTGATAATTTCTCATAATTGTGTCTTGAAATAATGCTAGTGATGCATTGATGTTTGTGATCATTTTAATTAACTCATTCAACAACAAATGTTATCTTGAATAAAATAATTCTTCTCATGTGAAGTGATGCAGATTGAAGTCTTTTACAAGAATGCTTTCTTTTGACATGTGTAGCATCTTTTTAATGTTTGAAAGATTTTCTTTTTCATAAATAATTTCATGATTTCTGAGTGATGAATTGTATGCTTCATGAATGTGTATAGCTTTCTGAATTATCTGTGCATCATCTGTTAATATTTATAATGTAATTATGTTTACATCTTTGAAGTGTCATGTTAAATATCAGATGTTGCTGTTGATTCTCTTGTTTATGTAGAAACAAATTCTATCTTCATTATTCTTCAGCATGAAGTCAACAATTGCTGAGCAGTATGCTTTGAAAATGTCATTAAATCATTAGAGTTCTTGAAGAATCAAAATGTCATAGTTTTTTATCTTTTTCTCATGTAGTAATGCTATCATCATCTTGTTTCTGAACTTATGAACGTTGTACTGTAGTATTCAAAGCTTCTTTTGCTGAGATATTAAAATTCACATTTCAGACTGTTTTATGTTCTCTTGAGTGTTTGCAAAGCGCTTGCTTCACTTGTAAGATTCTCAACAGAAGATGATATTGACAATAACATGATTGACATTGACTTCAATTCATTTGATCTTGACTTCTTAATCAAGTGATTCATTATAATGTTTTCTGATGTGATAACTGTGCTGAGCAAATGACTTTCATTCATTGAGCATCTCTGCTTTCTTTTAAAGTCATTGTTCATCAACAATTTCAAATTAATAAATGTTTTTATGAATGTCTTTGACATCACTGTCTTGAGTTCTTTCTGCTTTCATATGACATGATATAAAAATCTGTGCTTTGTGACTCTCTTTATTCTTTCTTTTTCAGCTTGTCATTTATGATCTATCGAAAATATGTTGCATACGTTGCATGCAACATACATAAGACACAACTTCTATGCTGATTTTTCTCTTAGCGAGAGATAGTTTTTTTTTCTCGCAGCAGATTTACAGTTCAAGATGAGTGAAATTCTTCATTACTCAGATTTCGACAGTTTACTTCTTAAACATAAGTTGCAGATGTTTCATCAGCGATACACATATGTATTGCAGTCAATTTCTTCTTTAATCACATTGACATACACTACTGTTCTTTCAAGCTATACAGATAATGTCTTTGACTAAAGATTGACTTTATCATCAAGACATTCAAAAGTCAGAACTTAGTGAAGAAGTGAGATTCTTGAGATTAACAGTCATCATCATTGTATATCATGTTTTGCAGATGCTCGCTTCGCTTGTAAAATGTGCAACTCATTTGTTTCATGTTATCTGTAGAGATTTTTCTCATGCAAATTAATCATGTTTTACAAAAATGTTTATATACTACACTTTTAATCAGACAGCGTAGTTTGATCATTCTCTACTAATTTGCTTATGTTTCTCTTTTTTTAACAAAGTCTTTTCATCAACATATTGCTCACATATAGAATGTTTATGTCTGAACGTCTGTTAAATGATATTAATGAGATTTTCAAGTTTGCTTGTGTTAAACTTAACAAGTCTCGTAAGTTGCTTATGTCATAGTAACAAACATGCAGTCTTAACAAGATTTATACATAGTTAGCATGTAAATTTAAAGAATATTCATGATTTAAGTTCTTTCTGCTAATCATTCTTAACAAATCAAACATGAGAGTGTTCTGTCTCAGTTCTCATCATTGCAATGACAAGATACTGAATTAAATGATTTTCATAAGCGATTTTTCTCGTAGTTCTGCATTTTATTTAACTTTCTCATCTGCATGCAAATTGCTTGTAGTATGTGCATTGAGATTATTAAAGTCTGTGCAATCGCGAAAACTTTGCATGCAATCAACGCACAGTGCTTCATTATCATGCAGCATCTTGATGTCATTCAAACTTTTGATAATCTTTAAACTTTACTATAGTTAAACAGTAGATTCATAGTTAATATTGCATACAGATGAGTTTCATTGCTGATCAATTCAAATATAATTGACTATGAAATAATTTATGAATGTATTTCTTAAATTAATGAAGAAAATAGTTGAATATTTTGAATATTTATATTTATATAAACATCATAATCATAATCATAAATTACTCTAAAAACTCTTTATATGCTGAAGCATATAAAAAAAGAAAATATTTATTCTTGAGAAAACAATCTCAGATGCAGAGAATTTTTGATATATTGAAAAAAATGATGACATTATATTTACAATTCTTTATGATGATAAAAGTCAATGATATTATTATGCAAATGAAAGAACTTTTTAGCTTCAATCATTAATAGTTGAAAAAGATAAAGCAAATCATTGAAGCTTAAATAAATAAACATAGATAAAACATTATTTATGAAGTAAATGACTGAATTTGATTATTCTTCAGAAACATCAAAACAACAAGATCATGCAAAGATTTGAAAAATAAACAGTTAAAACTTTATTAAATTATTATCAAAGCTGAAATCTTCTATCATCTTTATTTATTAATAAGTATGAAGTATTTATACTTAATGTTCAGCTTAAAGTTATTACATTTTTATTCTAATGATTCTTTATCAGAACAGCAATCAGAATCATTTAAATTAATTATTATTGAAAATAATGAACATTGAAAAATAAATGATATTTTAAACTTTTGATGTTATCAAGATTAAATACAATACAAGATTAAATAAACAGAATTAAATTAAGATGATAAATAATACTATGTTGATAAAAAAGAATTCAAGAGCTTCAAAGAAGTTTTAAATAAATTTCATAAGTTTTATTTAAATAAATCATGTTATCACTAATTTGAATTAACATTATATTAATTAATCAATCAGAATTTTGCAAACTTAAATTTGTAAAATCATAATTGATTAAACAAGTGAAATGAAACAACATTCATGCAAACATGAATTTTCAGAAAGAGAAGTAATGTTACAAATGTATTAAAATTAAATAAGATCAAAGATTTAATTCTAATCATTATATAATTAATGTTAGCGAGTTGATTGTATATTAATTAAAACTAGTTGAAAGCTGATTTAAATTTGACTCAGATTTGATTCAAATATAACTTAATCTTTGATCAATGACAAGATTCATCTGTATATAATGTTGATTATGAATCTTTTGATTCTATGTTTTGAATAGAAGTCAGAAGAGTCAAGAGATCTCAATTCAACGCAATTTGAATGATGTTAGAATGTTGTGTAAGCAGAAAAGTCAATCATGCAGAGTTTTCATCTACGCGACAGCATTCTCTCTAACAGTCACAATTGATTTATGAAGAAGATTAATGACATGTCGATGTCAGTAAAAGATGAAAAGATATTTAGTGAAAAAGTCGATCTCAGTATAAGAGTCGTGACTATAAGTGATCAAAGAATTTGTGACTTGTTGATTGCATCAATATACTGAAACGTCTTCATCACATTGACAGTATTGTCAAGTAATTGATGAAAAGATATTAGATAAAATAGTTGATCTCAGTCTGAGAATCATGACTACAGTGCTTGAAGAAGTAGTGACTCGTTGATCATGCTGATATATTGAAAGAGCTTGAACTTATCTTCTTTACTTGATGTCAAGTCATACATCTATCTACATGAAAAATTGAGAGCGCAGAAGAATGATCAGAACGTATTTTCTTCTATTGATCAGAGTCAATCATTGAACGATTGCAATTGCACATTTATACTAACAATTCATTCAACGTTTACATGACACAAGTCAAATCAAGAGAAGAAAAGAATTATTCAATACAATTACATTCTATCTTTTCATTGTACACATCTTTCTTTCATCACATATTTCTCTGTGCAATGAATGATAATCATTGAGTAAGAGAATGTAACTTTACATATGTTATAATTATGAGCATCATGAATGCAAAGAAAACATCTTTCATCTTTGAATCAAGAATTGAATTAAAACATCGTTGTATAAAATATCATTAATGAAGAGCAGAGCAAAGATGATGTGTCATAAATGAACAATATAGATACTCATTAAGAGTTTACTTGAGCATCACACGCTGAATAGAAGCTATAGATGCAAACTTGATATATAGTCTCATGATCATTGTTTCAATGACGTAAAGTCATTGTATAAATGACGAGTAATTTTCTCTTTCAAAGAGTTTTGTTTACTTGATATAAATAGCATAACGTTTCTCATGAGTTGAATCTAAATTGATGTCATAAGAGTGTATGAATTCAAATCAAATCAAATCAAATCAAATCAAAATAACTTAATCTTTTTTCTCTTTCTTAATATTTTCTTCATTTACATCATATTCTTTCTGTGTCACAACATGTTCTCTTTAAGTTTAATGCAGTCTTTGAACATTATATAAATAAAAGTTCTTATATTACTCTTCTTCTGTATTCTTAAAGTTCAGTTATAATTATCTTTAAAAATCAAGCATTATCAATCTCATTCTTCACTGATTAAATCATTTAAACATGATTTCAACATTTTAATGAGTTAAAAACTTAACTTAATCTTAATAACTTAACTTGATGTAATCAGTTTATTGATTAAATACTTTAAACATTTTGCTTAAGAATGCAAAAGTACTTGTGTCACAAGTATTAATATGAAAGAACATAATGTTAGAAGTGATGTAAATGTACAATATAAAAAGAGTAATAAAATTGAAAAGAATGATGAAAACATGTATAATAATAATAATAAATTCATACATTCTTATGACATCAATTAAGTTGATTCATGAAAGACTTTATGTTATTTATATTGAGTGAACAAAACTCTCTGAGATAGAAAATCACTTGCTGTTTATACAATTACTTTACGCAGTTGAAACTATCATTATGAAACTATGTATCAAATTAGTTCACGTTGATTGCATGTTAGAAAATAAGTGACTTAATCACTTTAAATTGTTTTAAAAGCTTCGTTTTCATCATCATTCTTGCAGCTGCTTTGAAACTCTTCATGATAGCAACAATTATTTGATAGTTCAAGAAGTTGATATTTCATAACATTCTTGATCGCAAATGCAATCAGTTTAAACAATGCATGAGTACATATTTTATCATCTGATGATTTCAGTTGCAGTCACATCATATGCTATTTGCATCTGAAATGTTTCTGAAGTGCAGATAAACATTCAGATTTATGCATTTGATTCTGATGTAAATAATGAGAGTGCTTTCAACTTTTTGAAAATCATTTCTCATTTTTATCATCTTGTTGAACAGATGCAATCTTTGTGTCAAGATGATGTAAACATTTGCGATGCATTTTTTATATTTTTCTTATCATTGCTTTCACTGACTTCTGTGATACTGCGTTATTGCAATGTCATCACTAGTCAAATTCATTGCAGTGAAAGTTAATCACTTGCATCTTAACTGTATTTTCTCATCTTCTTGAATTGAGTTGTTCAGAAGCATCACTTTCTTGATGATGAAAGAGCAAAAGAGAATGTGATTAACATTCATCAGATGAGCATGTATCAATTCACATGCTTATTTGATTTTCTGCATACAATCATTGACTTAACTGTGTAACGTGATCTTGTCTTGCAGCATGTTCAGATGAACATGCAGCGAGCTTGTGTACATTTCTGCTTTCAGAATCTCAATGCTTATTCTTTTGAATATTTTTGCAATGTGATGCAGAGTCTGATTCTGTAATGTTTCAAGTCTGCATTCTTTGTTTAACAGTTTTTTCTCTTTTTCTCACTGATGTCAGACTGATGTCTTGAATGTAATTTCTGATCTTACTACTACTGAGTATATTTATCTTACTTTTGTGAAGATTGCTTCTTATGTGAAGACTTCAAGTCAACTAAATGCTAGCATTTAAATGATGTGATTCGCTTCAATTTGATGAAGATGCACATCTCATTGCAATTTTATGTTCAGTTGTATTTTCAGAACTTGCATGTCTGATTTCAACTTAATAACTGAGCTTTCTATTTGTATGCTAATCATCATGTCAAATCTTTTTGATTTTCTGATGAAGTGTATAAATTCATACTTTTCTGATGTGAATGTTGCATCATGAGTGCAAGCTCATTTTGCATAAATGTTGTGCACTTTGCTCAATGTTCTGCAAATTTCTTCAATGAATTTATCATATGTTAGAATGTTAATGTCATTTATGAAGTCAAGCACTTCAATCTTAATTTTCAGTGTTTTGCACTTCTTAATCAGACTTGCGTTGAAGAATAGAAAGAGAATCAATAAAATGAGAAATTTCTGCAATATGTCTGCATTTATCTTGTGCATGTCACTCGTTTGTTCATTGAATCTCAATGATGTTTCTCAATTTTCAAGAAAGCTGCATGCTCATTTGATTATGTAGTTTGAAGTTCTTTTCATTTTCAGAATATGCAGAAGTCTGATGTGCAAGACTTGATTGAATGCTTTGATAATGTTTAAACTTAGCATGAAAGCTATGTATTTGATTTTGCAATCTCATATCATGTGAATCTGATCTACTAGTAGATTTAATGTTGAGATCACAAATCGCTTGCGTCTCACTCTCATTTAAGCATTAGATAGCATGTGATGAGTCTCAGTTATATTGCTCAGTCTTTTAATTATGATTGACTTCAGAGCTTTGCTCATGATATCAAGCAAAGCAATAAATCAATATGTTTTTGAATCAGTATAATCACTCTTCTTCAATTTGCATAATACTATCGTTTAAGTCTTTTTAAACTGCTTAAAATGATATCTGTGTGTTACATATGCATTAAATAAACTCATCAGTATTGAAGTCAATTCTGCAAGACTCGTTTGCAACATTCTGTTCAAAATGTCTGAAATGTCTGATGCTTTGTCTGCTTTTACTTTTTTAATTGTTTGTCTCACTTCATTTTCTGAAATGCATAAGTCAAATGACATTGTTAAGAATATAAATGAGTTTATGATGTTATTGATGTTTATCTGAGAAAGTAAGAGAAAGAATTTTTCTTGCAATATCTTAATTTTTTTCTTGAACATCATTGTCATTTGTTCAGTATCACTTTGCTTTAATGATGAAAACTGAGAAAGTTTTTTAAATAACTGACTTTCAATTCTGACTCATTTTGCGAAGCATCATATTGATTTGAATGCGTTGCTCAGCTTATGCATTTGTGATCTGAAATGTGCGCGCTTTGCTTGTCAAATGATCTTATTTTTATGATCATTATGTTTCAGATATTCATTTCACACATTTAGTGTATTCTGTGTTTTTTATATGATTCACAGTTGTCTTGATTTCATTACTATCTCTGAGCAGTTTGAATTTCAGAAGTTCTTTGCTCAATTTAATGACTTTGTCAAGAAAGTAAATTTCTCAATGATCTCTTGTAACATCTTGATTACTTTGCACATTCTTTTGTTTATCATCATCTTGCTGTTCAAAGAACGATTTGACAAAAGATGCATATGCAGATATTCACTCAATGCTTCTGTGTTTATTTTCTTTCATAGTCATTGAGTTGAAGATTATACTGAAGTTGTTTGTAAACAAAGTTCTGTAACAATCAAAAGATGATTCAATTCTTGATGCAGATTGATGTGTATCTTGCACTTGCATGTCATGAACTGTATTTTCTCACTGCTAAAGACTAAATCAATAATTGTAAATTGATTGTGAATCTTGCAAGTAATAATGTCTGATTTCAGCAATAATTTCAGCTTAGCATTAGTAATGATGTCAAGTAAACTGTTGATCATTGCATGTTAAGTGAAGCATCTTCATTCTTCTCAATGAGAAAGATGTAAATTGAAATCTTTCATGATCAGTTGTTTGCAGTCATCTTTGAGTAGCTCGCTCAAGCGAGAAATGATTGAAGATTTCTTTATAAATGTAAAGAACAGTGAACATGAATTGTAAATATTTATAAGTTGCAACGTTTGCGTTTTGTCATCTGTGTTGCAAGTTAATATTCTGGTTAAGCAGATGTTTGACTCAGCTGTTTCTATCACTCATTGATTAAGTTTTAAGCATTTGTTCACATATATGCAAGTTCTTGACTGTGATGACGTGTTTTTCACTAGATAAAAGAAGTTGTGAGTTGAGTTAAATGATTATGTATTGTTAATGTTGCAACTTTGCTTCTGTATGATTATGATGTTGAAATCACAAACTTCTCTGTCAATTAGAAATGATTTCTGAATTTTCAATGATTTTCTGATGTTGTACTGCAGTATTCATAGAAAAGATTATTTTATCATAAAGTTATTTGTAGCTGTTGTTGACTCTGCAAAGAGAAGATTCTTTGAATACTCTCAGTCATCAAGAATCTATCTCATCTTCTAATTTGTCATTTCTGACTCTGCTTAAGTGACGTCTTATTTGAGTCATTACTCACGCAAGAGAAATGATCAACGCGTCTTTTCTTGACTTCTATCATCTGTCATGTTGATTCATGAGCGACTAGACTGTGTGTTTTCAGCACAACTGTTGTTGAGCTTGACGAGTTTGCTGAACAGAAAGAGTTCATGAATTTTAAAGAGTTCATTGAATCTGCAAAGCTTGAAAACAGCAAAGAGTTCAAGAATTGCAAAAGCATGCAATTGTATTTAAATGCTTCTGAATATCTGAATGATCTGTTTCTATAAATTTTGAACATTTGTTTCATTTGCTGTTATCATTTGAAACAGATGCATCTTCAAAGTTCATGATTTTCATTGCAGTTAATGTAATGTTTTTTATTCAAAGACATTATGCATTTCTTAATGTGATGTTTATCTGCACACTTAATGCAACATTGATTCTTTCTGCAGAATTTAATCATGTAATCAAATTCTTGACATCTGAAGTATTGTGTGATGTGACAGTTCTTTTTGAACAGTTCACATGCACATTCACAATATGCATTTAACATACTTATGTTCATCAGTTAATTTATCATTGCTTCGATTGCTATCTTCATGATGAGCGATAAATGAATCTTTTCGCTCTTTGCTACTTTCTTGAGTCAGACTATTCTTAGAATCTTCAAATTCTCATGAAGTCTCATGTTATTCTTTATCAATCTTTTAATGACTTTCTTCTGATTGCTCATGTTGATTGTAGTGTACATCTCATGTGTCAGCATTGCGAAGATTCATCATGATATGCACATCAAGTTTGCATTTTTTTTGCTCATTCTTAAGTCTTTTTCAGATTTGCTCATGCATCTGAGCTGACTGCGTGAAGAAAGATGTTTTCGCTACTCAGCTTGCAAAGAAACATGATCAGATTTTGTTGATTCATTGACACATCTGCTATTTTCTGAAGAATCTGCTTGATGATTTTCTTCTGCATCTTTTCTACTTCTTCTTTGTTTGCTATCTTTATCATGACTTTATGTCTCTTGCAAAGCAACGATGATTCTTCTTTGAAACGTTGTTTTCTCGTTGATAATTCTTCTCTTGTCATGTTTGCTCATAACATGATTTTCAATGAGAAACGCGTATTTCTCTGCATTTGTAACTGCTTGCTTAGCAGTTGAATTAATGTCTTCAGTTTCTATATGTTCTTCGTGATGAATGCATCTTGAGTTGCATGATGTTTTTCTTCTGATTCAAGTCAAAGATAATGCATCAGCTTCAATGCTATTTCTTTTTATGAGTGATTTTTGCTCATCTTTTTCTTTAACGTTGATGTCTTTATTAGTAAATCAATAATGTTAACTATCTTCTTTTCATCATTGTGTAAGCATTGCAACTTCGCGTCGCTGTTTTCTTGCAACATGTCAACATTGCTTGCAATCTTCTTTGAACTTGCATTGCTGCAACTCATGCAATTCATCGTTGTTTAATCATTCTTTAGATTCACTCTGTCTTGTATGTAATGCTTTTTTTCAAATTTATTATGCATGTGTTGTGATTGTTTCTTATCTGAAAACATGTATAATGACATTGATTATTAAAGAAAAGAAAATGCATTAAACATTGTAATTAGTTTATATGATTTTAAAGCTATATATATGATAAATAATGATCATGCTGTTAACAGTTTAATTGTATTCAATGAATTTAATGAAGAAAAAATATACAAAGATAACAGTGAATTACATGTTTCAATGATATTATTCAAAAGACAAAGAATAAAAGAAGATTATTGAAAACATTTTTTGAGAAAATCATGAAAATGAATTACTTAAACTATTTAGAGACAAAACACATCATTAACATGATGCTTACACTTCATTCTGATCATCAGAAACAGATGAGAAGCATCATTGATATGATATCAACAAGTGAATGAGAAGTGATTATCATCATCTTGCAGAAAAATTCAGTCAAGACGAAAAATATACAGAAGAAATTATACAAGCTGCAAGTACTTTATGAGTTCAATGAATGTAGAAACAATGAGCTGATGCTCTGAAAGAAAATGAGAAGTTTGACAGAAATGATAGAAAAGTTGATGCATCAATGCATCACTGCATTAACTGTCAATCAGCGCATGAAGAATCAGCTGAAGAGACTGAAAAAGATAACGAGCAGACTTGAAAAAGAGTTCATGAAGAAGAGAAAACACATTGACAGCTGAGCAAAAAGAATGAGCATGAAGTCAATGACATCATTTGAAAGTCATCTTGTGTTCAACGTCAACATATCATCGTCAATGCAAAATCATTGCAAGAAATTTGAAGTAAAGATTTTCATCAAAGAGAAAGAAGAAGTAAAGAGAATCATGACAACAACAATGAAGAACATAGTGAAATGAGTGAGAGAAATTGACATCGACGAGACGTTGTCGATGTGCAAAAACATAAAGATAATGAAGAAATGATTGAAACTGCTGATATTTTGAATCAAGACAAAGAGCAGCAAGAAAACACTGAAGAAAAACGATTTTTGAATTAAAGAGATATCATTAAATGCATGTTTATGCAAGATTAATTTTAAAGTAGTGATGCATGAAATTAAAGTTAAAGAAATGTCTAAGAACATAGAGAAGAAAGAAATGAGAATGCTCATCAAGATCAACAAAGACATACATTCAGAAATAAAGATTCAAAAAATTGAGTGACTCACAAAAGAAAATGAGCAGAAGAGATACATTTCGCTGATGATATGCATAATCAGCGCTGAGATGCATCGGCAAAATCGTGAGACGGGAAAAGTCAATATTAGCTGATTTTTGCCGACTTTTCCTGAGTTAGCTGTTAATCTCATGTGTCAGCTAACGGTTGAAATTAGCTGATTCTCTCAGTTATTAGCTGGTTTTTAGCTGATTTAGCTGTGCACTCAGCTAATATCGATATTATCTCTTTTGTTGACTTCTTCAACATTTGCGCATTTTGCTTATTAACAATCAAATATTGAATTGATGACTAGATAGTTATTGCGCTCGTATAATAGGTTAATTAATAATTGTTTTGACTATCTAAATAATAGCTATTTACACAGTTTAATATATGCGCTGGGAAAGTCAATGGGGAAGTCAATGGGAAAGTCAATGGGGAAGTTAATGGGGAAGTTAATGGGTAAACTAATGGGGTAGAGAGTTATGTAGAATGTTCGGTAGAGAGCCATGTAGAATGTTCGGTAGAAAGTCATGTAAAATGTTCGATAGAGAGTCATGTAGAGTGTACGGTAGGGTCATATTTGATGCTCGGTAGGGAACAAATTTGATTCTTGAATGCGAAGCAATTCGAAGCTTGGTAGGAAGTCATGAAGGGAGCCATGAAGGGAGTCATGTAGAGAGCCATGTAGAAAGCATTGTTTGAAGCACTGTTTGACTCTTGTTATGCGTCCGATCGACGCGTATTTTGAAGCATGTAGAATGTTTGGTAGAGCGTTTGGTAGGAAGCTCAGTAGGAAGGTCAGTCGATAGCTCAGTAGGAAGCTCAGTAGGAAGGTCAGTAGGAAGGTCAGTAGAAAGCTCGGTCGATAGCTCAGTAGAAAGGTCAGTAGGAAGGTCAGTAGGAAGGTCAGTAGAAAGCTCGGTCGATAGCTCAGTAGGAAGGTCAGTAGGAAGGTCAGTAGAAAGCTCGGTCGGTAGCTCAGTAGAAAGGTCAGTAGGAAGGTCAGTAGGAAGGTCAGTAGAAAGTATTGTTTGAAGCACTGTTTGACGCGTGTTATGCGTTCGTTCAACGCGTATTTTGAAGCATGTAGGGAATTTGGTAGAGCGTTTGATCGGAAGTTTGATATCGAGTCATGAAGAGTGCGTTCTATTGAGCTAATTAGCATTATTTCGTACGGAATAGAAAGTAGAAACTACGAAAGGAAGAAGTAAAAACCCTGAATCCCCTGAATTTCCTAGCGTCGGCCTTCGGCTGGGAGCGGAGATTACTAACCACGGGGGTAACAGTACTGTTCTCAAGCCATGTAGAAAGCATTGTTTGAAGCACTGTTTGACCCGTGTTATGCGTTCATAATTTGAAGCATGTAGGGCGTTTGATAGGGCGTTTGATAGGGAATTTGGTAGGGAATTTGGTAGGGAATTCGGTAGGGAATTTGGGTGAGCGAGTAGGTAAGCGAGTAGGTGGGCGAGTAGGTGGGTGAGTAGGTGGGCGAGTAGGTGAGCGAGTAGGTGAGCGAGTAGATGAGCGAGTAGATGAGCGAGTAGATGAGCGAGTAGATGAGCGAGTAGAGTGGGCGAGTAGGTGGGCGAGTAGATGGGCGAGTAGGTGAGCGAGTAGGTGAGCGAGTAGATG
>JAABUV010000803.1_pt1 | contig 47312 bp, 58 predicted proteins | sample 5559971 | NCBI WGS metagenome assembly JAABUV01 (sample SAMN10711881, study PRJNA513362) | rock metagenome | isolation source: Antarctica rocks | place: Antarctica: Victoria Land, Knobhead nord | collected 2015-12-19 | reverse complement strand
GATCACCAAGCTTTAACGCCATTAATGAAAGATAAAGAGCTAAGTAGACGTCAAATGCGCTGAGTACAAAAGCTCGTCGACTTCAACTTCAAAATCATGTATCGCTCAGGCAAACAAAACATCAAAGCCGATGCATTGACTCGCCGAGTCGATTCAGTTTCTAGAAGCTCCGAGGATGAACGATGTCGCTATCAGCGAACTACGATTCTCACGTCGAATCGGATGGAAATCGCTGATCTAGAAGAGGAAGAGAACGGTGAACCAATTTATCGATTGATTCTAGAAGCTAACAGAATCAACGAGGATTGTATTCTACTTCGTGAAGTCGTATTAAAAGGTGAAGCTCAATACGAAGATACTAAATTAAGAGATTGTCGAGTTCAGAACGGAATACTATACCGAGATGATCTTCTATGGGTTCTCTTCGATGAGCATCTTCAAATGAAGCTAATTCGAGAAGTTCACGATCAACCTTCTATTGATCATTCCGGAATTCTCAGAACGATGAAGGTCATAAGAAGATACTACTATTGACCTTCAATGCGAAAGACAATAGATCGATATATCCGGAACTGCTACATTTGCCAGCGATCAAAGGCTTCTCGGGATAAATTCAATGAACTACTACATCCTCTACCCATACTCGAACAGCGATGGAAGAACATAGCCATGAATTTCATCACCGACTTACCTTCTTCGGAAGGCAAAAACGTCATACTAACAGTGATATGTAGACTGTCAAAAGAACGGCATTATATTTCTTGCTTCACTGATGACGAGGGAACCACAGCAGAAAAAACAGCTGAGCTAATGCTTCAGTGAATATATCGGATACACGATTTACTCGATTTCATTGTTTCGGACCGAGGCTCCCAATTTACCTCCATCCTATGGAAGTCGCTTTGCAAAAGGCTAGGCATTAACCTTCGACTCTTCACAGCCTACCACCTTCAGATCGACGATCAAAGTGAACGAGCCAATCAGGACGTCGAAAGGTATCTTCGGTTCTTCTGTTCGTACATGCAGGATGACTGGGCTAAGCTACTATTCATAGTCGAGTTCGCCGACAATAATGCTCTGTTCTCAGTCATCTTCTCGATCCCTTTCTTCCTAAACAAAGGCTTTCATCCTCGTATGAGCTTTGAACTCGATGTCATCGAATATGAAAGTTCCCGTGAACGCTTGCAGACGGCTAAAGCCGAGGATATATCTGAACATATGAACAAAACACTGAAGTTTGCTCGCGAGTCGCTAGCCAAAACACGAGAACAAATGATGAAACAAGTCAATAAGCATAGAAAAGAAGTTGATTACGAGACCGGATCAAAGGTGTTCCTGAATGAAAGAAACATCGTTACAGCGAGATCTTTCAAGAAGCTAGATGACAAAATGCTCGATTCTTTCACCAACCTAGATCTCGTCGACTCTTCATATAAACTGGAATTACCAGAGTCTATGCGTGTTCATGATGTATTCCATCCTGACCTGCTTCGTTCTGTCGTCGACGACCCCTTGCCTGGTCAAAAGAACGAACTCCCAGATTCAATAGTGATAAACGACGAAGACGAGTGGAAAATCGATGATATATTGAATTTCCGTCGGTATCGGAGACGGCTTCAGTATAGAGTCAAATGGAATGACTATGACAATGATCTCAATTGGTACAACGCTGATGACGACGAATTTATGAACGCTCAGAAGGTCGTTGACGATTTTCATATTCGATATTCGAACAAACCGCGCTAATCGACGATTCAATCAATCACGATTTAACAGACCTGAGCCTGTGAAATCGTGATTGGGCAATCAATCGAGCCGGGCAGGAAATACATTCATGCGAACATGAATCGTCGAAGAGGGGGGGTAATGTCACGATTCTAGCCTTGCCAGGCTCAGCCTTCTAGCCTTGCCAGGCCTATTCTCGCTCCGTCACCTTGACTAGTCCCTATTGAGCCTAGCGTCGGCTGAGGAACACACATATGTAGCCAGCTTCTTTCCTGTAGCTATCTTTCTTCCTTAGCATTTATCTTCTAGTTAAATGACACCCCTATCTGACTCGCTCTAGGCAGGTCCCTAACAGAATCAATATAGTCGCTTTTCTTTGATTTGCATAGTATTATTGTCTGAATCTTTTTGAACTGCTTCAAATGATACTTGTGTGTTACACATGCATTGAATAAACTCGTCAGTACTGAGATCAGTTCTGCAAGACTCGCTTGAAGCACTTTGTTTGAAATATCTGAAGCATCTGACATTTTGTCTGCTTTTACTCATTTGATTGTCTGCTTCACTTCATCTTCTGTGATGCGTAAATTGAATGAGACTGTCAGAGATATGAATGACTTTGCGATGTCGTTGACATTTGCTTGAGAAGATGAGAGAAAGAACTTTTCTTGCAGTATCTCAATTTTTTTCTCAAACATCATTGTCATATGATTGAAGTCACTTCGCTTTAATGACAAAAACTGAGAAAGCTTTTTAGATAACTGACTTTCAATTCTAGCTCATTTTGCAAAGCATCATATTGATTTAAGTGCTTCACTCAGCTCATGCATTTATGATCTGAAGTGTGCACATTTCATTTGTCAAATGATCTTGTTTTTATGATCGTTGTGCTTCAAATATTCATTTCACGCTTCTAATGTATCTTGTGTTTTTCATATGATTTGCAGTCATCTTGATTTCATTACTACTTTGAAGCAACTTTGATTTCAAAAGTCTCTTGCTCAATTTGATGACTTTGCTCAGAAAGTAGATTTCTCAATAATCTTCTATAGCATTCTGATAATCTTACAAACTTTGTCATTCATCATAGTCTTGTCGTCTAAAGAGTGTTTCAAAGATAGATGTATTTGCAGATAAGCACTCAATGCTTCTGTATTCATTTTTTTTCAAAGTCATCAAGTCAAGAGTTGCACTGAGATTGTTTATAAACATAATTCTGTGATGATCAAAAGATGATTCAATCTCTGATGCAAATCAATTTGTATCTTGCACTTGCATGTCATGAACTGTATTTTTTCGCTGCTAAAGACTAGATCAATCGTCGTAAATTGATTGTGAGCTTCGTGAGTAATAATGTCTAATTTCAGCAATAATTTCAGTCTTACGTTTGTAATGATGTTTAGCAGAGTATCAGTCATCATATAACGAGTGAAGCATCTTTGCTCTTCTTATTGAAAATGATGTAGATTGAAATCTTCTACAATCAGTTGTTTGCAATCATTCTTGAGTAATTCATTCAAATGAGAAATGATTGAAGATTTCTTTATGAATGTAATAAACAATGAGCATGAATTGTAAACATTTAAAAGTCTTAACGTTTGCGTTTTGTCATCTGCGTTGCGAGTTAATATTCTGATTGAGCAAATGTCTGATTCAACTGTTTCTATTATTCATTGATTGAGTCTTAAATGTTTGTTAATGTATATGCATGTTCTTGATTGAGATGATGAGTTTTTCACTAGATGAAAGAAGTTATGTGCTGAGCTAAATGATTGCAAGTCATTGTTGTTGCGATCTTGCTTCTGTATGTTGCAAACATGCACTTCGAGTTAGTTTAACATAAATTGTGTCAGACTATCTTAAACTAGTACAGAGCTGATGTTGATACGCTAGTGATTTAGCGTGTCTTCATGAGTACAAGATCTTCAACATGTTACATCTTCTTTCTTCTTTAGCTTTGAACTTCTAGTTAGAATACACTCATATGATTCGCTCTATGCAGATTCATAACATTGTATAACTACTATGTTGAATTCGCGAACTTCTTTGTCAATTAGAAATGATTCTTGAATTCTTAATAATTTTCTGATGTTGTACTGTAGAATTCATAGAAAAGACTGTTTTATTATAAAGTTATTCATAGCTGTTGTTGACTTTGCAATGAGAAGACTCTTTGTATGCTTTTGATTATCGATGATTTTTCTCACTTTCTGATTGAACGTTTCTGAATCTGCTCAGATGTCATTTCGTCTGAGTCACTATTTACGCAAGAGAAAAGATCGACTCATTTTTTCTTGATCTCTATTATCTGTCAAGCTGATTTGTCAACGATTCAACTGCATGTTTTCAGCATGACTGTTGCTGAGCTTAAGAAGTTCATTGAATCAAAAGAGTTCATTGAATCTAAAGAGTTCAGAAACAGCAAGAAGAATGTGCAATTGTATTTAGATGTTTCAGAGTATTTGAATGATCTGTTTCTATAGATTTCGAATGCTTGTTTCATCTGCTATCATCACTTGAGACAGATGCGTTTTCAGAGTTCGTGATTTTCATTGCAATTGACGTAACGTCTTTTATTCAAAGACATCACACACTTCTTTATGTGATGCTTGTCTGCGCACTTTTTGTAATGCTGATTCTTTCTGCAGAACTTAATCATGTGATCAAATTCATAACATCTGAAGCATTGTGTGATGTGACAGTTCTTTTCAAATAGCTCACATGCACATTCTTGATATGAATTCAGCATACTCATGTTCATTAATTGATTCATCATTGCTTCAATCATGATCTTTACAATGAGCAATGAATGAGTCTTTTCACTATCTGTTATCTTCTTGAGTCAGACTATTCTTAGAACTTTTAGATTCTTATGAAGTCTTGTGTTATCTTTTATCAATCTTTCAATGATCTTTTTCTGATTGTTCATGTCTATTGTAGTGTGTACTTCATGTGTCAGCATTGCAAAGATTTGACGTGTTACATATGTTGAACTTACAATTTTTTTGCTTATGTCTGAGTCTTTTTCAGATTTGCTTGAGCATCTGAACTAACTGCGTGAAGAAAAATGTCATCGTTACTCAGCTTGCAAAGCAACATGATTAGATCTCTTTGATCTGTTGACACGTCTGCAATTCTCTGTAGAATTTGTTTAATCAACTTCTTCTATATCTTTTTTATTTTTCTTCTGTTCATTATTTTAATCATGATTTCTCATTTCTTGCAAAGTGATGACAGATCATCTTTGAATCATTACTCTTTTATCACTATTTCTTCTCTTGTCACGTTCACTCATGACGTGATTTTCATTGAAAGACGTGTACTTCTTTGTATATGCAACTACTTGTTGAGCAATTAAACTGATGTCTTCAGATTCTGTACATTCTTCGCGATGAATGCATTCTGATTCACGTGATGTTTTTCTTCTGAATCGAGTCGAAGATGTTGAATCAGCTTCAATGTTATCTCTTGTTGAGATCATGTCTAGAAACTAATCAGAGTGCGTGCGTGACTAGAATGTTTGATCTATAAAGATAGTTATAATTAAGACTTTTAGAATACAGAAGAAAGAAGATACAAAAAGTAAAAAGAACATGCTCTATATAGTAGTTACTCAGATCGACGCTAGTCTCAAAGAGAACGTGTTGAAACACAAGAAAGATGTTGATTTGAAAGATGTTTGCAACACAAAGAAATATGTTTATCATAGACATCTGTTAATTATTCGTAACACAAAGAAGTGTGTTTATCTAGAAGATAATAAAAGCTGATTAAAAGATGCTAGAAAAGAGAAAAGATGCTGAGTCATATTTAAGTCAAATTTGAGTCAGATTTAAATCAGATTTCAACTAAATCTTGATTAGTTCTAATCAATTCTGACGCATTCATAACATTTCTTTTCATGAACAATCTTTGCTCTTTTCTTTCTCTAATGTTGATATTTTTATTAGTAAATCAATAATGTTAACAATGTTCTCTTCATTATTACGTAAGCATTTCAATCTTATATCTTTGTTTCTTTGTGATGAATCAACGTTGCTTGCAATTATCTTTGAATCAGCATTGCTGCAATTCATGCAATTCATCGTCATTCAATTGTCTTTTAAATTTACTTTGTCTTGTTTGTAATGCTATTTTTCAAAATTTGTGATGCGTGCGTTGTGATTGTTTTTTCTGTCTCATTTTAATAAAATGATCAATGAAAACTAAAATGTATTTATATGTGATATTCATGAAAATATTGAACGATAAAGAATTTACATAGTTTATGAAAACATCACATCAATGATGTTCAAGAATTGAAAGAAAACATAATCATTCTTGAGTTTGTTATCTAAAGAGCTTGAAATGTGTGCACATGTGATAGTTTTGTACGAAGCGTTGAACATACTTATAAATGTTTGATCATCAGTAAACTCAACTGATCAGTTCATAACTTTTTACTCTTTCTGAGTGATCATTGATGATATTATCATGAGCGAGTTGAATGATATGAAGACATAGTTTATCTGAGTTAAGCATGTACTTTTAGACTGATCACGTCAAGTCGAGTACTTGAGTTCAAGTTGAGTACTCGACTCAAAAAGTATTAAGTTGAGTTGAAATTTTTTGAAAAAATGTTGAGTTGAATTGAGAAGTTGAATTCAAGCACTCAAATTGAGTTGAGAAGCTTGACTTGATAATTTGATTTGAAAACTCAACTTGACTCAACAAGATATTAGATAAATGTAAATAGCTTGATTGAACAGTCTTCATGATCTTCTTCATGACTTTCTATCATGTTTTCTCATCATGATTCATTGACTTTCTATCAAAGTCAAACGATCTTCATGTTTTTTCTTCATGTTTTTCTTCATGTTTCTCATCATGACTTTCTTCATATTTTTCTTCATGTTTCTCTTTATGTTCTTCATCATGACTTTCTTCATATTTCTCTTCATGTTTCTCTTCATGTTTCTCATCATGACTCTCTATCAAATGATCTTCATGTTTCTCTTTATGACTTTCTATCAAATGATCTTCATGTTTCTCTTTATGACTCTCTATCAAATGATCTTCATGTTTCTCTTCATGATTCTTTATTAAAAGATAATGCAAAAAGATAATGCAAAAGTCAAAAATCGAAAAATTTTCTATATTTAATTCTCTTAATATCAAGCTTGAGTTCTTGACGAGTTGAGTTAAGTTGACTCAATTCTCAGTCGAGTTGAGTTGCATCAAGTTGAAAATATGAGCAATTCGACTTGAGTTGAATTGAAAATGTGAGCAACTCGACTCAATCTCGATTTGAGTTCAAAATGTTAACTCAAAACTTAACTTAATGATCAATTTAACATGAAGATTGTTTGATAAAGAATCATGATGAAAAACATGAAGAAAAACATGAAGAGAAACATGAAGAGAGTCATGATGAGAAACATGAAGAGAAACATGAAGAAAAAACATGAAGATCATTTGACTTTGATAGAGATTCAATGAGTCATGATGAAGAAACATGATAAAAAGTCATGAAGAAAATTATGAAGACTGTTCAATCAAGTTATTTACATCTATCTAATATCTTGTTGAGTCAAATCAAGTTTTCAAATCAAGTTATTGAGTCAAGCTTCTCAATTCGACTCGACACTTTTTCAAAAAAATTTCAACTCAACTTGAACTCAAGTACTCGACTTGACGCGATCAGTTTAATCAATCATAAGAAAGTTTGCAAAAGCTGAAACATTAAGTTTCATGCTGTGAACATGCAAGAATATGATATGATTATTGATTATTTATGATTAAATAAGATCAACTTAAATATTTGCTGACATGAACATTGTTGATCATATTGAGAAAACAGCATTCAATGTACAAAGTAAATACAAGTTAATTTGTGCAAAACATTAAAATTTGTCAAACTGATAATGCTTGCAGCTAAAAAAAAACGAGAAACTTATATAATTTTGTTTTATCAATTACTATTTACAGATGATTTATCACAGAATGCAGATCATCAGACTGTAAAATGCAATGTGCTTCAAGTAAAAGAATTAAAGATACTTTTTGCTATTCAAGATTTTAAGAAAGTATTTTCTGAAATTCTTTTTAATAGTTTGAATATACATGATCAAATGAAACATCTCATTGATTTAATGAAGAGCAAAATGTTTTGCATTAAATTTATTTATAAGATGATATGAAATGAGCTCGCTGTGATATAAGACTATCTAAACAGCACGTTAAAGAATAAATGAATTGATTTATCAAGTAGTTTTGCAAAAGCATCTGTGTTGTTTGTAAAGAAGTTGAATGAAAGTCTTTATTTATGTATGAACTATCATAATTTCAATGAAATAACAATAAAGAACAATTATTTATTATCTTTACTGTCTGAGAAGCTGAATTACTTTATTCATGCAAGATATTTTATCAAAATTGATATTCACAACATTTATCATTGCATTTAAATTTGCAAAAGCGATGAATAAAAAATGATTTTTTATACATGCTATGATCAGTTTGAATATCAAATGATGCTCTTTGAATTGATAAATGCTTCTGCAATCTTTTAGTTTTATGTAAATCACATGCTTAAATTATTCATGAATATTTGTTACATAATATATTTGAATAACATCTTAATATACTCTAAGACAAAAGAGCAGCATTGAAAGCATGTATGTAAGATTCTTTGTATGCTACTGAAATATTAACTGTATATTATGTTACAAATGCATCAGTATTGATTAAAACTAGTCAAGATCTAGTTGAGATCTGATTTAGATCTGACTCAGATTTGACTCAGATATGACTCAACATTTTTTCTCTTTTCTAGCATCTTTTAATCAGCTTCTATTGTCTTCTAGACAAACACACTTCTTTGTGTTACGAGTAATTAACAGATGTCTATGACAAATACATTTCTTTGTGTCACAAACATTTTTCAAATCAACATCTTTCTTGTGTTTCAACACGTTCTCTTTGAAACTAACGTCGATTTGAGTAACTACTATATAGAGCGTGTTCTTCTTGCTTTTTGTATCTTCTTTCTTCTGTATTCTTAAAGTCTTAGTTATAGCTATCTTTATAGATCAAACATTCTAGTCATGCATGTACTCTAATTAGTTTCTAGACATGATTTCAACATTACTTTAAGAATTCGTTAATCACACGATACTGATCTCATTACTCATTCAAATTCACTCGACTGACAACGAGATGAGTATAAAGAAATTTGTATATCTGATAATCAACGACATCAAAAGACAGAACAACATCAAGAAATCAATAGAATCAAGAAATTAAGATCTTGCATTGCTAAAGAATCTACAGCTCATTCAGTACGCGCTCATTCAAATCGATTAATAGAATCAACAAATTAAGATTCTGATTGCTTGAGAATCATCAAAAAAAACTCTTCTCAAATCAGCAACACTCTTCTTTGAAGATTAAACAACTTGAACTACGATCTCACTACATATCGTCAAGCATTGCTCTTCGCTCGATCATTAACTCTTCGCTATGACTCGATCATCTGAGAAAATTTCTCTGAGAGTTATCAAAGTCTCTATTCTTCTGTCATTGCAGATTCAGTCATTTATTCTGAGCTATCATCTTGCATATTGAAATATCTTAAAATTGACTTCGTATGAAAATGTCATCATTCTGTGTCTCATTCTCAGACTCTTGATGAATCTCTGAAAGCTTCTACTCTCTGAGATATAAAAAATGTAAAGCAGCTACAACATTGAATCAAACAAGATTCAAAAGTATTTCTAGAAGATTTAAACAGTCTTTGAACTCAACGAGATCTTGATGTGAAAGCTTGTGAACTATTTGACAAGATATCAAGCGAACAAATATAAAAGACTCGCTTTGAGAAAATTGATCAAGCAAAGAAATGATTGAATCAATTGAATCAGACACTTCAAAACAAATTGACTGAAGCACAACATCATCTGCGAGTGATTAGAGATGTCACTTCATCGATCTCTATTCTTTTCACATTTCGCAAGCGATCTCAGAAGCTTTTGAATTCATCTCTGTTTACTGATGAAAAAGAATCTATCTGAAATGATTGACAAGAAAAGATTCGTGACAAGCTAGAAATCAACGTCGATCATTTCAACAATGACAAAACTATACTAGTCTACATTCATTCTTGAATCAGTGAAGACGCAGTCAAAGTCACTCTAGTCAGACGTCAGCAAGATTCATTGAACTCTTATTCAACGATCAATGATCTACTAAATGAACTTGCTCAGCTATATGATGATTCTGACAAAGAGACAAACTTTCGAAGAAAGTATGCTAATCTCTTTCAAGAAAAGAGCAAATTTAACGATTTCTATTCAATGTTTCAACGTCTGTTCTTCTATCTAGAGTATCATGAAAAGCAATTGATCATCAATTTACAAGACAAGATAGTTTATTGTCTTCGTGCAGCTTGAAGTAATCAGTTGATTCAGTCAGAATCTCTGAATGAAATTCGTGATTATCTAATTCATTTGAACAATGAGCATCAAGTCATGAATGACATCAAAGAAAAGAAATTCATGATCAAGATTAGAAAGCAAGTCATCTTTGCTGAGAAACGAGATTCATTGAATCTCTATAGAAAGATCAAAGTTATCATCAATCAGTTAAAATTGCGTGACGCGACTTTGACTAACGTCAAAGAGACAGATCTACAAATTGAAAGCTGTTTCATTTGTCATAAGTCAGATCATTTCTCTAGAGAGTGCTCTGATCGAACTTTGAGAATCAATGCATTAGAAGATGATGAGTTTGATCAATTTACATTGAACTTTGAGTCAGATTCTGATTCAAAAAACTAGCTATCTCTTTCAGAATCATTGAAAAGATAGAGATCATATCTTTGTGCAGTCAAATCGAAGTTCTATTGAAAGAAAACTATTTTGAGAAGTCATTTCTGATCAATGCTTCTCTTATCTTTCAGAGCAATTCTTTCAATCTTCGCTTTTTGATTAAACTGATTGCGTCAAGTCGAGTCATCGAGATCGAGTCAAGTTCTCGACTCGTCAAGACTTGATTTGAGTCAGAATTTTTGACTTGAGTATTTGAGTTGAGTCGAAATGTTTGACTCAAGTATTCAAGTTGAGTCAGAGAGTTGAAATCGAGTATCGACTCAAAATTTTCAACTCGACTCGTCAAAACATGAAGATAGATAGATATTTTATTATGACTTTCTATTATGACTTTCTATCATGACTTTCTATCAAATAGTCTTCATGTTTCTCTTCATGTTTCTCTTCATGTTCTTCTTTATGACTTTCTATCAAAAAGATAATGCAAAAAGATAATGCAAAGGCGAAAAATCGAAAAAATTTCTATATTTAACTCTCTTGACATCATTTTCGATTTCTTGATGAGTCGAGTCGAGAATTCAAATCGAGTATCGACTCAAGATCGATATCAGATCGAGTCAGAATGTTGAAATTGAGTATTCAAGTCAAGTCAGAAGATTGATATTGAGTACTCGAGTTGAGTCAGAAGATTGATATCAAAACTCGATTCAACAATTAGTTAATCTTTGATAAACAATGATTTCATCGTTTACACGCTGATACATGACATGCTAGTCAATAAAGTATGTCAGAAACTTGAAATACAATCTATATTGCTAGCAAAAGAGAAGTTAATACGAGAATATGATGAAAAGCTAGCTAGAAAGACTATTACTCATAAGATGCTACTCAATCTTACGATTGAAAGTCATAAGAAATTGACTGTGTCAATGCTAATAGCTGATATCGAGCATCATGAAGCTATATTGAGCAAATTCTGAATGAACAAAAATGAAATATTATTGAACATGAGACATGATACTATCGTATTCTCTGATCAATTAAATATTTCGATTTCGATTTTTTCAATTTTGTCAAATATGAAACACTCAAGTTGACTGTGATCAACTCTCACTTCTTCAGCAACTCATAGCAATGCTTCAAAGATTCTTAATCACTCAGTTTCAATCATTTAGAAAGAGTCATTTTTGATTCAAAACATAGACATAATCTCTTTTCAAGCATTAGTAAAATGAAAAGAGAAGAATCAGATCGAGATTTTTGCTATGTTCATTGAAGACATCGATAGAAAAATCATCTACAATACTCAATGCGAACTAAATGTCATAAACATCTTTTCAGTTAATGAAACGACTCAGAATCTAGAAGATATTAAAGTCAAGTTATCATCAAAGTATCAAGATTTTCTAGATGTCTTTGATCGAGCTCAAGCAGACAAGCTATCGTCTCATCATTCATATGATCATAAGATAGAGCTTATTAGTGACGCAACGTCATCTTGCTGTCGAGCATATTGAATGTCTTTCTACAAGCTTCAGAAAGTAAAGAAATATCTGAACGAGAATCTTTTCAAAGAATTTATAACTTCTAGCAAAGCTTCGTATTTCTCATCTGTTCTGTTCATTCTAAAAGCAAATAAAGATCTACGATTCTGCGTTGACTATTGAAAGCTCAATGCTATTATCAAAAGAAATTGCTATTCTTTATCTTTGATAGATGAGATGATCAACAAAATAGTTGATTGCAAGCATCTGACTTGATTGAATATCATTTCGACGTTCAATAAACTACGAATGCACTCTGATAGTGAGAATTATACTATCTTTATTATCGCTTTAGAAGCGTATAAATCAAAGATGTTACTCTTCAAACTTATCAATGATTCGATCTCGTTTCAGCAGTATATGAATGATGTTTTATGAGACTTTCTAAATGACTTTTGTCAAGTCTATTTAAACGACATTCTGATATACAGCAAAACTCAACGAGAACATAAGCAACATGTCAAAATGATATTGAATCGCTTACGAGAAGCGAGTCTACAGATAAATATTCGAAAGTGCAAATTTGATGTAGAAGAGATCATCTTCTTAGAAGTCATAGTATTCAAACAAAGTCTTCGTATGAATTCTGTCAAGATAAAAGTCATAGTCAACTGAACTACGTCAATCAATCTAAAAGAAGTTCAGAGCTTCGTGAGATTTGTTAACTTCTATCATCGTTTCATTAAGAACTTCTCGAAGCTAGTCAAATCATTCACTCAGCTGACTAGAAAAAACACATCTTTTGTTTGAAACGAGATCTGTGTTCAAGCTTTTGATGATCTAAAGAAATAAGTCAGCTCGATATCAGTTCTACGACATTTCGATTCAAAACGACAGACTATTCTAGAAATCAATGCATCTGACTACGTCAAAGATGAAATTCTATCACAGTATGATGATGAGAAAGTTCTTCACTCGATAGCTTTCTACAGCAAGAGCATAATTCTCGCTGAATGCAATTATCACATCTATGACAAGAAACTGCTGATCATTATTCAATGTTTCAAACACTGAAGATTCGAGCTTGAATGCATCGAGTTACTCATTCAGATGTTCATCGATCATCAGACTTTGAAGACTTTCATGAAAAACAAACAGTTAACTCGACGTCAAGTCAATTATTCAGACATTCTATTTGAGTTTAACTTTCAGATCATTTTTTGATCAGAGAAAATGAACATTAAAGTCGATGCTTTAATCAGAATGTCTCTGATCGACGTCTCTGAATCAACTCAGCGTACTGAAGATCACTATTAGATCATTCTGACATTCGATAGAGTAGATATTTTAGCTATCGAATCTGAAGTTGATCTCTATCAGCGAGTAAAAGATGTCAACAGAATGAATGAGCTTTGCAATGAGTATAGACAAGCTATAAGCAAAAACAAGCTCAAGCTATATAGCACTGAATTGAAGCACTGCGAGATCATTAACGACGTTCTGTTCAGAAAAGATCTACTGTGAGTTTCTGAGAATATGCATATGAAATTGCTAAAGAAAATTCATGATCAGTCTTTCATCTCTCACTCTGACAATTGAAGAACTATTGATTTAGTTCAACGTTTCTACTATTGATCAGATCATCGAGCAACGATTAAACGTTACATTTGAAACTGTCATGTTTATCAACGAAGCAAGACATTTAGAAATAGCATCAATAAACTTCTTCATTCTCTTTTGATTTCACAGAAACGCTGAAAGAATATAGCTATGAACTTCATCACTGAGCTATTTCTATCAGAAGATTATAACGTCATTTGCACAATCATATGTTGACTCATCAAGAAACATCACTATGTTCTCTGTCATTGAGAAGACGTTGACATCTCAGTCGAAGAAACGATTTGAATCATGCTATAAAACGTTTATCGACTTCATGATCTATCTAGTTCTATTGTTTCAAACAGAGACTCTCAGTTCATATCAATCATGTGACAAAGTCTTTGCAAGCGACTCAAGATCACAGCTAGTTTATTAACAATTTATCATTCTGAGATCAATGATCAATTGAAACAAGCTAATCAAAACGTTGAACGAGATCTAAGAATTTACTGCAATTACATGCAGAATGACTGAGCAAAATGACTATCAATGATAGAATTCAGCGAGAATTTCAATATCTTCTTGATCATCTCAATGACTTCGTTCTACTTCAATAAGAGTTTTCACTCACGAATGAGTTTCGATTCAGATATGACTGATTATAAAACTATTCGTGAATGTCTTGAAGTTAAAAAAGCAGATGATATTGTCATTTGAATGAAAGAACTTCTTATCTTCGATCATCAGCAATTGAAAAAGACGAAGCGAATCATCGAAGCTCAGATCAATAAACATAGATGAGACGTCATCTATGAAGTAGACGACTGAGTTTGATTATTCTCTAGAAACATAAAGACAACTAGATCATGTAAGAATTTGAAAGATAAACAGCTAGAACTCTATCAAATCACTGTCAAAGTTGAGATATTTTATCATCTTCATTTATTGATAAGCATGAAGCAGCTGCATTCAATGTTCAGTTCGAAGCTATTACATTCTTATCTTGATGACTTCTTATCAGAACAGCATTCAGAATCATTTAAATCTCTCACTATCAAAGATGATGAGCATTGAAAGATAGATGACATTCTGAACTTTAGATGATATTGAGATTGAATACAATACAAGATCAAATGAACGAAACTAGATCGAAACAACGAATAATACTATGTCGATAAAGAAGAATTCAAGAGCTCGAAAGAAGTTTTAATTGAATTTCATAAGCTCTTTTCAGACAAGTCACACTAAATTGAAAAACAGTGAAGATTTTTGCGTTTCATTTGTTCTATTCATGCGAACATGAATTTTCAAAGAGAAGAATAATGTTACAAATGCGTCAGAATTGATTAGAACTAATCAAGATCTAATTGAAATCTGATCTAGATCTGACTCAGATTTGACTCAGATATGACTCAGCATCTTTTTTCTTCTCTAGCATTTTCTAATCAGCTTCTATTATCTTCTAGATAAACACACTTCTTTGTGTTACGAGTAATTAACAGATGTCTATGACAAACACATTTCTTTGTGTTGTAAACATCTTTTGAATCAACATCTTTCTTGTGTTTCAACACATTCTCTTTGAAACTAGCGTCAATCTGAGTAACTACTATATAAAGCATGTTCTTTTTACTTTTTGTATTTTCTTTCTTCTGTATTCTTAAAGTCTTAGTTATAGCTATCTTTATAGATTAAACATTTTAGTCACGCACGCACTCTGATTAGTTTCTAGACATTATTTTAACATATTAAGCTGTCAAAATGCACTTTCAATCATAATGAAGTTATCTTTTTGAAATTCATGATAAAGTGAAGAAATATTCAGATGAAACAATTTTGTATTAACACAATCACTAATTGATTTAAGCTTAAGTCTGCAAAGAACATTCTTGTATTTTTAAGATTTACAAAATTGTATTAACAATTTATAAAAGAATTCTTTTAAATTATCACGTTTTTAACAGATTTAATCAAGAGTGTGAAGAAGAAAGTGATATATTCATTCTTCATAATGACATCGAAAGCAAAAAAAGCTTTTGAAAGATTGAAAATAGTTTTTGTCAATGCTTTCATTTTGAAACACTACGATTGAGATGCAGATCTTTGCATGAAGATTAATGCATTCAATCATGAAGTTGAAAACATGCTTAATCAGAAGAATAAAACTGAACAATGACATTTTATTGTATATTATAATTATAAGTTCAAAGAAGTTAAAGTATAATGAGACATGCATGACAAAGAGCTGTACATTATAGTTCTTGATTTTAAAAACTAATGATACTATCTTCAAAGTAGTAAGTGACTCATATATGTGATAATAGATCACAATAATCTTCATTACTTTATGATGATGAAGAAGTTCAACGCATGACAGATGCATTGAGCTGAGAAATTAACTGCATTTGACTTTCATATAAAATATTGCAAAGATAAATTAAACTCTGCGAATGTGTTATCAAGAAGACTCAACATCATGAAATTGAATGATAGTAAGAAAAATAATGATTATTTTCTATTTACTCTGCAAAATAAACTTTACAATCAGAAATGTTAATCTGAACTACTAAAGAATGAAAAAGTTTCAACAGCAATTAAACTTGCAGCATTGATGATGTAATTGAATGACATAGTCATTGCAAATACTTGAATCATGTGTTTAAATGAGAAAGTACTTGCTAAATCTTGCAGAATTCTAGACACTGTGTCATTTTAACTTCTGATTCATCAAATTATAAAGTTCAAGAGATTTTATTTAAAAATAAGTGAATCAATGACTGCATGATTGCTGAAGTTACAACAAAGAAACATCTTTATTACAAATGAAAAGTGATATCAATGATTTGCATCTAGATAGAATGAGCTTTTGAAATAAAGTATGAAAAATGATGAACTGCTATGTCGTGATCTTGCAGTTTATGTATTCAATGATTCTGTTACAAGAGATGAGATTCTGTGTATGAATCATGATGATTTCAAAGCAGATTATTTCATATATGCTCATATTGAAACTGCAATAAGAAGAAAATATTACTGATTAAAAATGTTCAAAGAGATAATGAAATATGTTTGCATCTATTTAGACTGTCAGCAAGTGCAAGTGCATCATCATAAGTTTTATGAGAAGTTGATGTTTATATTTTCAGAGAGCATAAATTCATTTCACACAATGATCATGAATTTCATAACAGACATGTTCTTTGCAAAGAATTCATACATTGAAAAAACAAGCAATGTTATATTGATAGTAATAAATAAATTGATCAAGCACATAATTTATATTTCGATGATCAAAGATTTGAACGTCAAAAGACTTGCAAATCTGCTATGATGAAAATTTGTATCTCAGCATGAAATGATGCAAAGCATTATATTGAATCAAAATTCACTGTTTATTAATCATTTTTGAATCACTCTATGTTGACATCTCAAAGTGAAGCAAAAGCTAAGCATTGCATTTTATTTGCAAATTGATGATTAAACAGAAAGACAAAATCAGATGCTTGAACATTATCTGCAAGTGTATTTTAATTATAAAATGAATAACTGATCAGAGCTTTTGTCAATGATAACATTTGCATATAATCACAATGTACATGCTAGTATTGAAAAAACTTTACATAAGTTTTTAAAAAAATACACTGCGAGCTTTGCAAAGACATCTGAGAACAGAGCTTTAAAAAGAGAGACATTCTTAACTATGAAGTGAGCAGAATAATTACAAAGTATCAGAAAACATTTAATGAGACTATGAAAGCGAGTAGCAAAGCAGCAAGCAAAGTATTATAATGTTTATCATAAAGTTGCAAGCTTTTAAAGAAAAGACAAAGTGCTTTTGCGAAGTATAAACATTTATACACTTCGTTCAAAGAAGAAGATTGATTATAAACAACTGAAATTATTCAAAATATTGAAGAAGATCAACATGCAAGTGTATAAGCTTGAATTATTTGAAAAATATGATGCAATTCACTTAATTTTTCATGTTTTTTTATTGAAATTCTGACACTTGTGTGATGAAAATTCAAAGTTGCAAATCATTTTCATAAAAGAGAAAGAGAAATAAAAGATAAAGAAAATACTTGATCAGTGAATCAAGAAAGAAAAGATTGAGTATTTAGTTTAATGAGCTGATTCATCTTTTTATGAAAACTTCTGAGAATCAATGAAAAATCTTAGTAATGCAAAAAAGATCATTAAGAATTACAAGACAGAAAGACAAGTACATCAGTTGATTGCAAAAAAATCAAAGAAAAAAAAGAAAAACAAATTATGCAAGAATCACATTTGAGAATGTATTAAAAGCATAAAAACGTAAGTTTAAAGTTTGATATTAACTATAAATAAAACAAAATCACACATCAATATATATTTTCAAAAAAGAAGATGAGTGACATCATGAATGAAAGAAGAAAGATAATAATTAATGATTGCAGATGAAAATGTTGAAGTGAAAGAAGAAGTTATTTATTTGTCAATGAATCTCATCACGTACTGCTTGCTTCAATTAATACTTACAAGATGAAGATGAAGTGATGTGATGATGATAAGAAGTGATGAGAATGAGAAAAGCAAGAATTTCTACTCAACTGTTAAATACAATCTCACATGATTGAAAGAAAAGCTACTCATTCTTTCATTGTCAAAGATGAAGAGCAAGATAAGTCTTGATGCAAGCATTGAAATGATGAATCATTGCTTACGCAGCATGATGCATCGACAGCTGAAGATGATGCAAGACTAAGTTTATCATGCAATTATATTTTTCTTCAAAGCAGTACTTGCATTTGTAAGCACACTTAATGAAAGCACAACATGTGTGAATCATTGCTACATTTAAATGATGAACGCGACAATAGCATCAAATCATCTGATTATTATGATTTATCATGCATCAGCAATTATTGAAACACGCAGAAATAAATATGCATATCAAGAGTCGTGAGTTCAATCTTTAATGCAAAAGATGTGAAAGAAGCAAAAGAAATAAACATAATAGACATGACAGCAATGATGATGCAAAAGAAGCAATAAAGAATATACATTTCAATGAAAAGAGCAGACTGAGTGAGCATGTTAACATAATCTCAGTGAGCGCAACGCTGCTACTTATCATAATAATAATAATGATGATGTTGATACTACTATATCACTCATATTAACTCATGAATTGACTTGCATCATAACAACGTTGCAATGAAAGAAACTTATGTTTTAAGCTGCAAGTTACACAAGATATGCATAGCAGATTTTATGTTTCATCAAATTCAAAAAAGCAGTATTCACAGAAAAGTATGTTGAGACAAGACAAGAAGAAAAAGAAAAGAAGAAAAGAAAGCAAAAATGAAGAAGTTGATATCAACAATCTTGCACTAGCTCTGTTTATGCTCATTAACATGATTAATTCACAACACTTTTACATGAATGTTAAAGCATTAAAGAAATTATGATTACACTATCAGTTACAAGAAGACAATATGATGTTATAAAGACTTAAGAATCAAGTCTTTGATAAGAAATGCTAAATCTGTTGTCGAGTTTGAATTGCTCAATTCAACTCAGATTGAGTTTCAGTGTTGAGTTGAGTTGAAAGAAATCAACTCAACTCAATCGAGTTGAGTCAGACTCTCAACTCAACTCAGTCAACTTGACGAGTTGATTTGAACTCGATTGCAGACTTACTTTCTATCAAATTCTTTATCAAATTTTCTATCAAAGTGATCAAACTCTTTATCAAACTCTTTATCAAACTTTCTATCATGTTTTCTATCATATTTTTCATCATATTTTTCACTATATTTCTCATTATATTCTCAATCATATTTTCTACTACACTTTCTATCATATTTCTCATCATATTTTCATCATATTTCTCACTATATTTTCTATCATATTTTTCATCAATCTCTCTATCAAATTCTCTATCAAATTGATTGTAAAATTGATTGCAAAAAAAAAAATTGAAAAAAAGAGAAAAAGTATACTATTTTTAGTACATAGTATACTATATTTAGTAACAAAAATCGAGTTCAAACAACTCAACTCGATCTCAAGTTGAGCTTGAGTTGAGAAGAGTCAACTCAATCTTAACTTGAACTCAGAATTGAATTGAGTTGACTTCTCTCAACTCAATTAAACTTTAACTCGATGACAGATTTAAGAAATGCAGTTGTAAAAATGCATTTCATTAATTATGAACAATGTATATCTGCAAGACTAGCTTGCAAAATTAAATCAAAAGAAGTTAATGAGTGAATAAAAATAACAACTTGACAAAAGATGAAAACTTTGTCAGTTTTTATATTCATTTTTTAATAATTAATTCTATCATCAATAAAATGTTATTTTATTATCTTTTACTATGCAGTTTCATGTAAAGAGATTTCATCATCTTACACTTTTCTAACTTTAAAATGTTCATAAGTAATTTCATAGTTGATCATATTTGAATTGAAACTCATTCATGAGTGAAAATCTTTATTGAAGTAAAATGAAATCATTAATGATTTGACTTGATGTGATCAATCTACATTATCTTCGCTACTGCTTTGAGACTTTTCGTGATGATGATGATTATTTAATAGTTCAAGAAGTCAGCATTTTGTAGCATTCTTGATCGCAGATGCAATCAGTTCAAACAATGCATGAGTACATGCTTCGTCATCTGATAACTTCATTCGCAGTTGCATCATGAGTTATTCATGTCTGAAACTTTTTTAAAGTACAGATAAGCATTCAAATCTATGTGTTTGATTTTGATATGCATTGCAAGAGTGCTTTCTGCTTTCTGAAAATCATCACGCATCTTTATTGTCTTATTGCTCAGATGCAATCTTTGTGCTGAAATTATATTAACATCTGCAACGCGTTCTCTGTACTTTTCTCATAATTGATTTCATTGATCTTTGTGATACTGCGTTATTGCGATGCTATCGTTTGTTGAAATCATTGAGAGAAAGAGAATGCATCATCTGCATCTCAACTGTATCTTTGCATCTTCTTGAATGAAGACATTCAGAAGTACTATTTTCTTGATGATGAATGAGCGAGAAATGACATGATTAACTCTCGTCAAACGAGCGCATATTAGTTCGCATGCTTGTCTGATCTCTTGCGTTCAATCATTGACTCAACTGTGTAGCATGATCTTATTCTGTAACATGTTCAGATGAACATGTAGCAAATTCATGTATGTTTCTGTCTTTAAAGTTTCAATGTTTACTTTTTTAAATGCTTTTGCTACGTGATTCAGAGCTTGATTCTAAAGTGTTTCTAATTTGCATTCTTTGTTCAACAGTTTATCTTTCTTATTATGCTGATGTCAAACTGACGTTTCAAATGCAATTTCTGATCTCACTACTGCTGAATATACTTGTCTCGCTTTTGTGAAGATAGCTTCTCATGTAAAGACTTTAAAATGACTAAGTGTCAGCATTCTTGTGACGTGATTCATCTTTATTTGTCAAAAATGCACGTCTCATTGCAGTTTCATGTTCAGTTGCATCTTTAAAACTCATATGTCTGATTTCAATTTAATAATTGAGTTTTCTATTTATATGCTAGTTGTCATGTTGAATCTTTTTGATTTTCTAATAAAATGTGTAAGCTCATACTTTTCTGATGCAAACGTTGTGTCATGAGTGCAAGTTCATTTCATGCAAACATCATGTGCTTTGCTCAGTGTTTTGCAAATTTCTTCAGTGAATTTGTTGTAAACTAGAATGTTAATGTCATTTATGAAGTTAAGCACTTCAATTTTAATTCTCAATGCTTTGCATTTTTCAATTAAACTTGCGTGATCGACAACAAGATTCATCTATACATGATGTTGATTACAAATCTTTTGATTCTATTCTATGTTTGACTAAAAGTCAGAAGAGTCAAGAGATTTCAATTCGACGCAGTTCAAACAATATTAGAACGTTGCGTGATCAGAAAAGTTGTCATGCAGAGTTCTCACTCACACAACAACATTTCTTTCTAACAGTCACAATCAATCTATGAAGAAGATTAATGACATGTCGATGTCAATAAGAAATGAAAAGATACTACTAGTGATTAAACAATTCAGATGCTGAGTCTGAAAGTTGTGATTGCAAGTGATCAAAGAGATGATGACTCGTTGATCGCATCAATATACTGAAACATCTTCATCACATCAACAGTATCATCGAGTAATTAATGAAAAGATATTAGATAGAATAATCATCTCAAGTATTGAAAGTCATGATTACAGTGCTTGAAGAAGTAGTGACTCGTCGATCACGCTGATATACTGAGAAGACTTGAACTCATCTTCTTTACTTGATGTTAAGTCATACATCTATCTACGTGAAAAATTAAGAGCGCAAGAGAACGATCAAAATGCATTCTTTTCTATTAATCAGAATCAAACATTGAATGATTGTGATTGCACATCTATACTAACAATCTATTCAACGTCTACGTGACATAAGTCATGTCAAGAGAAGAAAAGAATTATTCAATACAATCACACTTTATTTTCTCATTATGCACATCTCTTTTTCATCACATATTTCTCTGCTCAATGAATGACAATCATTGAGCAAGAGAACGCAGTTTTCAACACTACAATCATGAGCATCACGAGTGCAACGAAATCAACTTCGCGATCAAAGATTGAAGATCGAAGCATCGTTGTATAAAATATCATCAATGAAGAGCGAAGCAAAGACGATGTGTCATAATCAAACAGCACAGACACTTTCATCAAGAGTTTACTCAAGCATCATGTGCTGAATAGAAGCTATAGATTCATTACTGATAACATAGTATCAATTTTATTGTTTCGACGATGTGAAATCATCATGTAGTCAACGAGCGATTTTCTTTTTCAAAGAGTTTTGTTCATTTAATACATATAACATAGTTTCTCTCATGAGTCGAACTTAAATCGATGTCACAAGAGTGTATGAATTCAAATCAAATCAAATCAAATCAAATCAAATTAAACTTACATTAAAAAATAGAAAGAGAATAGATGAAATGAGAAATCTTTGTGATATGTTTGCATTTATCTCGCGTATGTTACTCATTTATTCATCAAATATTAGCGATGTCTCTTGATTCTTTAGAAAGTTGCATGTTCATTTAATTATGTAACTTGATGTTCTTTTCATTTTCAGCATGTACAAAAGTTTATCATGTGAGACTTAATTGAACACTTCAATGATGTTTAAGTTTAACATGAAGATCACATATTTAATTTTACAGTCTTACATTGTATGAACTTGATTTATCAATAAATTTAACGTCAAGATCATGAATTACTTGCATCTCACTCTCATTTGAGCATTTGATAGCATGTGATGAATTTCAACTATATCACTCAGTCTTTTGATCATGATCAACTTCAGCACTTTGCTCATAGTATTGAGCAAAGCAATGAGTCGATACATTTTTAAATCAATATAATTACTTTTCTTTAATTCGCATAGTACTATTGTTTAAGTCTTTTTGAACTGCTTCTAATGATACTTATGTATTATGCATATGTTGAATAAACTCATCAGTACTGAGATCAGTTCTGCAAGATTCACTTGAAGCACTCTGTTTGAAATATCTGAAGCATCTGATGCTTTATTTGCTTTTACTCATCTGATTATCTGTTTCACTTCATCTTTTGTGATGCATGAATTGAATGAGATTGTCAACGATATAAATGACTTTGCAATGTCATTAACATTTGCTTAAAAAGATGAGAGAAAGAACTTTTCTCACAGTATCTAGATTTTTTTCTTGAACATCATTGTTATATGATCAATGTTGCTTCGCTTTAATGATAAAAACTGAGAAAGCTTTTTAAATAGCTGACTTTCAATTCTAGCTCATTTTGCAAAGCATCATATTGATTTAAATGCTTCACTCAATTCATGCATTTGTGATCTGAAATGTATGCATTTCATTTGTTGAATGATCTTGTTTTTATAATCATTGTATTTCAGATATTTATTTCATGCTTCTAATGTATTTTGCATTTTTTATATGATTTGCAGTCATCTTGATTTCATTACTACTTCAAAGCAGCTTTGATTTTAAAAGTTTCTTGCTCAATTTGATGACTTTGTCAAGAAGATAAATTTTTCAATGATTTTCTATAACACTCTGATAATTTTACACACTCTGTCATTCATAATAATCTTGTCATTTAAAGAATGTTTCAAAGATAAATGTATTTGCAAATAAACACTTAATGCTTCTGTATTTATTTTCTTTCAAAGTCATTAAAATTGTTTATAAACATAGTTTTATAATGATTGAAAAATGATTCAATTTTTGATGCAAATTGATTCATATCTTGCACTTGCATATCATGAACTGTATTTTCTCGCTGTTAAAGACTAAATCAATCATCGTAAATTGATTATGAGCTTTGCAAGTAATAATGTTTGATTTCAACAATAATTTCAGTCTTGCATTTTTTTTTTTTAATTCTTACTCAATTCAACACTTATTATGAATCTATGCAAGATTCTATATACTGTAGCGAGCGCTGCGCTAGCGCAGCGCTTTTTTCGCATCAAAAATCACTTCTTTCTGCACTCTATACTATAATTGTTTTCAATGCAAGAACTTTATGAATCTGTTTCTTTTCTATCAATCTTGCATTTGTAATGACATTTAGTAGAATATCAATCATCATATGATGAGTGAAACATCTTCATTTCTCTCAATGAGAATAATGTAGATTGAAATCTTTTATGATCAATTGTTTGCAGTCATTCTTGAGTAGTTCATTCAAACAAAAAATGATTAAAGATTTCTTTGTGAATGTAGTAAACAATGAGCATGAATTGTAAATGTTTAAAAGTCTTAGCGTCTGCATTTTATCATCTGCATTGCGAGTTAATATTCTGATTGAACAAATGTCTGACTCAATTGTTTCTACTATTCATTGATTGAATCTTAAATATTTGTTAATGTATATGCATGTTCTTGATTGAGATGATGAGTTTTTCACTAGATGAAAGAAGTTGTGTGCTGAGCTAAATGTTTATGAATCATTATTGTTGTGATCTTACTTCTGTATAATTACTATGTTGAATTTACAAACTTTTTTGTCAATTAAAAATGATTCTTGAATTCTTAATAACTTTCTGATGTTGTACTGTAGAATTTGTAGAAAAGATTGTTTTGTTATAAAGTTATTCATAACTGTTGTTGACTTTGCAATGAGAAAACTCTTTGTATGCTTTCAATCATCGAAAATCTTTCTTACTTTCTGATTGAATGTTTCTGAATCTGCTCAGATGTTGTTTCATCTGAATCATTATTCATGCAAGAGAAAAGATCAACTCATCTCTTCTTGATCTTTACTATCTATTAAGTTAATTCATCAATGATTCAACTGTATGTTTTCAACATGATTATTGCTGAGTTCAAAAGATTCATTGAATTAAAAGAATTCATTGAATCTGAAGAGTTCATTGAATTTAAAGAGTTCAGAGACAGCAAGAAGAGTATGCAATTATATTTAAATGTTTCAAAGTATTTGAATAATCTGTTTCTATAGATTTTGAATGCTTGTTTCATCTGCTGTCATCACTTGAGACAGATGTGTTTTCAAAGTTCGTGATTTTCATTGCAGTTGATGCAACATCTTTTATTCAAAGACATCATGCACTTCTTAATATGATGCTTGTCTGTGCACTTTTTGCAATGCTGATTTTTTCTGCAAAACTTAATCATGTAATCAAATTCATGACATCTGAAGCACTGTGTAATGCAACAATTCTTTTCAAATAACTTGCATGTACATTCTTGATACAAGTTCAGCATGCTCATGTTCATTAATCAATTTATCATTGCTTTGATTGCAATTTTTACAATGAGTGATGAATGAGTTTTTTCACTCTTTGCTATCTTCTTGAGTCAAACTATTCTTAAAACTTTCAGATCTTCATGAAGTTTCACGTTATCTTTTATTAATCTTTTAATGATCTTTTTCTGATTTTTTATGTTTATTGTAATGCATACTTCATGTGTCAACATTGCAAAGATTCAACGTGTTACATATGTTAAACTCATGATTTCTTTTGCTCATATTTGAGTCTTTTTCAGATTTGCTTAAGCAGCTGAATTAACTGCATGAAGAAAAATATCATCACTATTCAGCTTGCAAAGTGACATGATTAAATTTCTTTAATTTGTCAACACGTCTGCGATTCTTTGTAGAATTTGTTCAATCAACTTTTTCTGTATTTCTTTTATTTCTCTTCTGTTTATTATTTTAATCATGACTTTTCATTTCTTGCAAAGTGATGATAGATCATTTCTAAGACATTACTTTTTTGTTGCTATTTCTTCTCTTGTCATGTTCACTCATGACGTGATTTTTATTGAAAGATGCATGCTTTTCTGTATATGCAACTGCTTGTTAAGCAGTTGAATTGATGTCTTCAATTTCTATATATTTTTTGTGATGAACATGTTCTGATTTACATGATGTTTTTCTTCTGAATTGAGTTGAAAATGTTGAATCAGCTTCAATGCTATCTTTTTTCATGAATGATCTTTGCTTTTCTCTTTCTTTAATGTTGATATCTTTATTAGTAGATCAATAATGTTAATAACATTCTTTTCATTATTACATGAGTGTTTCAATTTCACATTTTTGTTTTCTTGTTATGAATCAACATCACTTGCAATCATCTTCAAATCAACATTGCTGCAATTTATATGATTCATCATCATTCAATCATTTTTTAGATTCACTTTGTTGTGTTTATAATGCTTTTTTCAAAATTTGTGATGCATGCGTTGTGATTATTCAATTTATATTTTAAATTGAATTAATAATTTAACATCATGATAATAACTTTTCTCTTTAAAATTGAACTTCTGTTGCTGCAAAATGATGAAAAAAAACAAGATAAAATGAGAAAGAATTGAAAATAAAGATTGAAATGAAATGAAAATTGATGTAAATGCATTTTAATATAATGAAGCATAAATGAGATTAAAATAAATTTGAGTCACATCTGAGTTAAATCTGAGTAAAATGTTGAAGTTAAATCTTGATAAAATTTAAAAAAATGAAATGAAATGAAATGCATTTTAACATGATGATGCATAGCAAGATGTTTAAGTTAAAGTTAAACAAAATCTGAATTAAATCTGAATTGAATTGAAATGATGAAGATTAAACTTAAAATTCTTGATAATAATAATAATAATAATAATAATAAATTCATACACTCTTGTGACATCGATTAAATCGACTCATGAGAAACTTTATGCTATGTGTGTTGAGTGAACAAAACTTTTTGAGATAGAAAATCACTCACTATTTATACAACTGCTTCATGCAGTTGAAATAACAAGATTAAAACTATGTATTAAATTTGTTCACGTTGATTGCACGTTAAAAAATGAATGTTCTAGTCACTTTAAATTGCTTCAGAAGCTTCGTTTTCATCATCATTCTTACTGCTGCTCTGAGATCTTTCGTGATCATGACGATTATTTGATAGTTCAAGAAGTCAATGTCACGTAGCATTCTTGATTGCAGATGCGTTCAGTTTGAGCAGTGCATGAATACATGCTTCGCTGTCTGATGACTTCATTTGCAGTTGCATCGCGAGCTATTCATGCTTGAAACGTTTCTCGAGTGCAGATAAATGTTAAGATATATGCATTCAATTCTGATGTAAATTGCAAGAGTGTTTTCAATCTTCTGAAGATCATCACACATCTTTATCATCTTGTTAAATAAATGAGATCTTTGTGCTGAGATTGCATTGACATCTGCAATGCATTTCTTGTATTTTTCTCATTGTTGCTTTCATTGATCTTTATAATATAACACTATTGTGATGCTATCACTTATTGAAATCGTCATAAAAAGATTGAATCATCTGCATTTAAATTGCATTTTTGCATTTTCTTGAATAAATATGTTCAGAAGCATTACTTTCTTGATGACAGAAAAGTGAAAAATAAGATGATTAATTTTCATCAGTTAAGCGCGTATGAATTTGCATACTCACTTTAAAGTTCTTGATATTAACATTAAAATATCATACATGATAATACATATAATTCTTTAATGACAGAATTGATGAGATGATATTCATTAAATGCTTGCTTATAATTATTCAGAAGATGAAATAACTTTCAAGTAAAAAAGTAATTTTCTTAATTGATGTAATAAAAAAAACAATCACAACGCATGCATCACGAATTTTGAAAAAGAGCATTACAAACAAGATAAAGTGAATTTAGAAGATGATTGAATGATGATGAATTGCATGAATTGCAGCAATGCTGATTTAAAGACAATTACAAGTGACATTGATTCATTGCAAAAAAACAAAGATGTGAAATTAAAATGCTTATGCAATGATGAAGAAAATGTTGTTAACATTATTGATTTACTAATAAAGATATCAACGTTAAAGAAAGAGAAGAACAAAGATCATTCATGAAAAAAGATAGCATTAAAGCTGATTTAACGTCTTCAACTCGATTCAGAAGAAAAACATCATGCAAATCAGAATGCATTCATCGCAAAGAATGTTTAGAAACTGAAAACATCAGTTCAACTGTTCAACAAGCAGTTGCATACACAGAGAAACATGCATCTTTCAATGAAAATCACGTCATGAACGAACGTGACAAGAGAAGAAATAACAACAAGAAAGCAACAATTCAAAGATAAGTTGTTATCACTTTGCAAGAAATGAAAAATCATGATTAAGATAATGAACAGAAAAGAAATAAAAAAGATACAGAAGAAGTTGATTGAACAGATTTTACAAAGAATTGCAAACGTGTCAACAGATCAAAGAAATCTAATTATGTTGCTTTGCAAGCTGAGTAGCAATGACATTTTTCTTTATGCAATTAGCTCAGATGCTTAAGCAAATCTGAAAAAGACTCAAACATGAACAAAAGAAATCGCGAGTTCAACATGCATAGCATGTCAAATCTTTGCAATGCTGACACATGAAGTATGCACTACAATAGACATGAACAATCAGAAAAAAATTATTGAAAGATTGATAAAAGATAACATGAGACTTCATGAAAATCTGAGAGTTCTAAGAATAGTCTGACTCAAGAAGATAGCAAATAACAGAAAGACTCATTCATTACTCATTGTAAAAATCATGATCAAAGCAATGATAAATCAATTAATGAACGTGAGCATGCTGAACTTGTATCAAGAATGTGCATGCAAGCTATTTGAAAAGAACTGTTGCATCACACTGTGTTTCAGATGTCATGAATTTGATCATATGATTAAGTTCTGCAAAAAGAATTAGCGCTGCGAAAAGTGTGCAGACAAGCATCACATAAAGAAGTGTATTATGTCTTTGAATAGAAGATGTTGCATCAACTGCAATAAAAATCACGAACTCTGAAGATGCATCTGTTTCAAGTGATGACAGCAGATGAAACAAGCGTTCAAAATTTATAGAAATAAATCGTTCAAATACTCTGAGACATCTAAATACAAGTGCACACTCTTCTCGCTGTCTTTGAACTCTTTAGATTCAATGAACTCTTCAGATTCAATGAACTTTTTCAATTCAATGAATCTTTCAAGCTCAGCAACAGTCATGCTGAAGACATGCAGTTGAATCGCTGATGAATCAGCTTGACAGATAGTAGAGATCAAAAAGAGATGAGTCAATCTTTTCTCTTACATAAGTAGTGACTCAGATGAGATGACATCTGAGCAGATTCAGAAACGTTCAATCAGAAAGTGAGAAAGATCATTGATAATCGAAAGCATACAAAGAGTCTTCTCATTGCAAAGTCAACAACAGCTATGAATAACTTTATGATAAAACAATCTTTTCTACGAATTCTACAGTACAACATCAGAAAATCACTAAGAATTCAAGAATTATTTCTAATTGACAGAAAATTTCGCGAATTCAACATAGTAACTATACAGAAGCAAGATTGCAACAACAATAATTTACAATCATTTAACTCAGCACACAACTTCTTTCATCTAGTGAAAAACTTATCATCTCAATCAAGAACATGCATATACATTAACAAACATTTAAGATTCAATTAATGAATAGTAGAAACAGCTGAGTCAGACATTTGCTTAATCAGAATATTAACTTGTAATGCAGACAATGAAATGCAGATGTTAAGACTTTTAAACGTTTACAATTCATGCTCATTGTTTATTACATTCACAGAAAAATCTTTAATCATTTCTCATTTGAATGAATTACTCAAGAATGATTGCAAACAATCGATTGTAAAAGATTTCAATTTACATCATTCTCATTGAGAGAAATGAAGATGCTTCACTCATCATATGATGATTGATACTCTGTTCAACATCATTACAAACGCAAGATTCAAATTATTGCTGAAATTAAACATTATTACTCACGAAGCTCACAATCAATTTATGATGATTGATTTAGTCTTTAACAGCGAAAAAATACAGTTCATAACACGCAAGTGCAAGATACAAATCAATTTGCATCAAAGATTGAATCATCTTTCAATTATCACAGAACTATGTTTACAAACAATCTCAATGCAATTCTTGACTTGATGACTTTGAAAAAAAAGAATACAAAAGCATTAAGTGCTTATCTGCAAATACATTTATCTTTGAAACACTCATTAAATGACAAAACTATGATGAATGACAGAGTTTGCAAGATTATCAAAGTGTTATAAAAGATCATCAAGAAATTTACTTTTTGAACAAAATCATCAAATCAAGCAAGAGACTTTTGAAATCAAAACTGCTTCGAAGTAGTAATGAAATCAAAATGATTGTAAATCATATGAAAAATGCAAGATACGTTAGAAGCGTGAAATGAATATCTGAAGCACAATGATCATAAAAACAAAATCATTCAACAAATAAAATGTGCACACTTCAGATTACAAATGCATGAGCTGAGCAAAGCATTCAAATTGATATGATGCTTTGCAAAATGAGCTAGAATTAAAAGTCAGTTATTTAAAAAACTTTCTCAGTTTTCATCATTAAAGTGAAGTGACTTTGATCATATGACAACGACGTTCAAGAAAAAAATCAAAATACTGCGAGAAAAGTTCTTTTTCTCATCTTCTCAAGCGAATGTCAACAACATTGCAAAATCATTCATATCTCTGACAGTCTCATTCAATTCACGCATCACAGAAAATGAAGTGAAGCAAATAATCAAATGAGTAAAAGCAGACAAAGCATCAAATGCTTCAAATATTTCAAACAGAGTGCTTCAAGTGAATTTTACAGAATTGATCTCAGTATTGACGAGTTTATTCAATGCATGTGTAATACACAAGTATTATTTGAAGCAGTTTAAAAAGACTCAGACAATAGTATTATGCAAATTGAAGAAAAGTGATTATATCAATTTAAAGATGTATTGACTCATTGCTTTGCTCAATATCATGAACAAAGCGCTGAAGTCAATCATGATCAAAAGATTGAATGACATAGTTGAGACTTATTGCATGCTATCAAATGCTCAAATGAGAGCGAGATGCAAGTAATTCATGATCTTGACGTTAAATTTACTAATAAATCAAGTTCACACAGTATGAAACTGTGAAATCAAATATGTGATCTTCATGCTAAGCTTAAACATCGTCAAAGCATTTAATTGAGTCTCACACGTCAAACTTCTGCACACATTGAAAATGAAAAGAATATTAAGCTACATAATTAAATGAACATGCAGCTTTTTAAAGAATCAAGAGACATCATTAATATTTGATGAATAAATGAGAATATATTGATCTATCGTTTTTTGCATGAATGATCAATCGTAGTTTCGCTTTATGACTTTCACAGTTTTAAGAATATCAGAATGATCAACTGATGATTGATCGTACATCTCATGAATCAGATTTATTTGTAGAAGTTCGTTGAACGAAACTCATAACTGATTATCATGATACAAGATTTCATTCTGAGTTCAACAATTCTTCAATTTGATATCTTCATATTGTGTCTCGTTTCTTACTATTGCTTCGCGAAGTAGCGTACAATTCTCGTTGATCTCATTAGTCTCAAGAATCTGTTTATAGATTGATTCATTGATGTTCTTCTTTAGATCAGCAATTTTCATTTGATTTGAAATCAAAATAGTGATTCATTGATAGCGAATGCACTCATCTTCTGAATCTCTGAGCACGACGTCAGCTCGACGAGTTAATGCATTGATCTTGATGTTCTGTTTGTCAGATCAATACATTATTCTGAAGTTGAAATCAGCGAACTTCTGAACTCAACGCATTTGACGTCTGCTCAGCTCTTTATCTTTCATCAATGAAATGAGCGCTTGATAATCGATGAACATCTTGATAGAAATGTCAATTAGCTTCAGTTCGAGTCATCAATGTTCAAATGCTCAAATGATGATCAGAAGTTCTTTATCATATATTTTGTAGTTGCATTCAGCAGAAGACATGTTCTTGCTATAGAAGACAATTGAATGTAATACTTCTTTGTCATCATATTGAGAAAAAACTTCATCGTTGACGTAGTTGAATGAGTTGATTTCAAGAATAGTCTCACAAGTTTGATCAAAGTGACGTAGTATAGAAGTCTTGATTATATGTCTCTTCATATGATCGAAGATGATCTGACAGACTTTATTTCATTCAAATATGATCTTCTTTTGAGTAAGTTGAATCATGAGATGAACAATCTTCAAGAAGTTCTTGATAAAGCGTTGATAGAAATTGCAGAAGTTGATGAAGAACTGTATCTGAGTGAGATTGATGAGAATAGATCATTCAACAATCATTTGTATCTTTCAAGAATTCATCTTTAGTTCTTCAATCAATATCAAGAGTTCTAGAAAGATAGTTTTCTGAACATGAAACTCGCACTTGTTGATGTCTATCTGTAAATCAGCTTCTCATAGTTTATTCAAGATCAATCATACATGTCACTTGTGTTTCTTTAAGATCTTGCTGTAGATGATAATGTCATCTAGATAGATCTGACAAAACTGATATAGATATTTGAACAACACGTCGTTCATATAGTGTTGATAGAACGTCGATTCATTTGTTAATTCAAAGAGCATTACATGATATTTGTATAAATCAAAGAAGATAATAAAAATAGTCAAATCTTTGCTATCTGAGTGCATATGTAGTTTATGAAACGTGACAATGATGTTCAATTGAATCAAATACTTGCTTTCTTGTATACGAGCGAAAGTCTCGTCTATCAATGACAGAGAATAATGATCTCATTTGATCAAAGCATTGAGCTTTCTGTAATCAACGCAGAAATGCAGACTTTCGTCTTTCTTTTCGATGAACAAAATGAGCGAGACGTATGATGCAAAGCTGAAGAAAATGAATTCTTTGTTTAGATGATCAATCAAATATTTCTTTATCTTCTGAAGCTTGTGATCAAACATCTGATATAGTTTGCTTCGAGAAAGCATTTCTTCATTGATCAACTCAATTTTATGATTATAGAAACGATGCAATGATAGCTGATTGATCATTACTCGATCGAAGATGTCTAGATAATCATGATATTCAGAAAAAAGCTTGATCTTGACTTGCTCGAGAACTTCAGCATGAAAAAGCTCATGCAGATTCACTTCTTCAGACTTGCTTTCAACTGTAGTTATGAGTCAATCGATTTTCAAGACAATAACAGCAAAGATCTTGATGTCTGATCATTTAACTAACATTCTATATGTTGCTGTCTTTATTATTGCTATGTTCATTGAATTGAAAGAGAATGATTTCAGACTGAATTGAGATGTAACGAAAGTGAAAAATCTCTTCAATATATGAGTAAAAGTCAAGCTCTTTCATTTCGTGATTGATTTATTGCTTGAAAATAAAACAATCAATTTCTGACTAGTAGAATTGAAATTCAAAAATCGAAGAGAATCGATTTGCATATCAATTACTAGATTGATTTTGTTTATTCATGTTTTTTCAAGAATCATTTGATGTTGATTTAATCGAGTGATTAATATAGAAGCTGTGTTAATCGTATGATCTTGAACAGTCAGATTCAAATAAATGACATGAATAATGAATTTCTTAGCATAATGATCGTCGAATTCTCGAATTGACTTCACTTTGATCAAAGTCAAAGACTTGATTTGCAACTGATCATAAACAATCTGCGCAGTCACTTCATCAATAAACGAATAGTCAGCAGCTTCGATGTCAATCAATGACTTCAATAAGTAACTAATTTCATTGCTAGAAAGTACACATTCAATAGTCAAAGATTCAGAAGCAAAAGAATCATTTGACATGCTCATCATTGAAGAAATTAACACATCTTTCTTCGCGTCTTTGATGAAAGTCTCTGATTTTTTGTCTCGCTATTCTCGAAAGACATTTTCTCATTCTTTTTATTCTTTGAAATGATGATTTCATGTAGACGAAAAGTGAAAGCTTGAAAAGTCGAAGTGTTGATCTTGTTCTGAAAGCAATTCTTGAACAAGTGACTTAAAATCTTGCAGATGTAGCAGATGATAAACGATTTCACTCAATCAGATTCAAAGATAGAAAAGATGATAGACTTAACATAATCAATTATCAAAGTCATCATTGACAATGAAGTAACACATTTGTCAGATACGACAGTAACTTTGATGATGACAGTGCAACGTTCGCTGCATAGTTGATAGTTGACTCGCTGTTTATTATTCACATCTTGAAGAAATTTCTTTAAATGAGAAAGCGAAGTAAAGTTCTTTGAACAGATTGATAAAGCATTCTGCAAGCGATTGTTGATTTTATTCTGAAGATCGTTCATCAAAGTGCAATCATCATAATCGAGATAATTGAATAGCTTCATAAAGTCAAAGTAAAAAACATTGAAAGACTTGTCTGCTTGTCTCAGAGCATTGTATTCGCGTCGAGACTTTCAATTCTTATTCAGTTCATCATATGTTTCTTTCAAATGATCAAATAGTTCGTAGATTGAAGTGAATGAATTCGAAGAATCAAAATGATGTCAAGCGAAGATGTGCTTCACAGCGTCATCTTCTAGTCTAGACATCATGTAAACAATACAAATGATCTCATCATTGAATTGATTGACATTGACAATCAGCTTGTCATTCATCTTGTTTCTTTAATCTTTTCAACTCAATTCATCTTCATCAATGAATATAAATGAGTTCAAAAATTTGTAGAATCGATGATGTTCATTTTGAAATGAGATGAACTTAGTAAACATCTCTCGTCAAGTATGATTCTTGATAGAAGCATGCAACTCGATATTTTGTTGAAATAAATGATTCGTAGTAGATTGAAACTCAATAGACTGTCGAGATTGAAGCTGATTCATTGAACGCTGTACTTCTTTGAGTCTATCTTTGAAATTCAACATCTTCTTTCGTAGTTGAATGTTTATCTTTTCTAGAGTGTTCATTGACATGCAATTGATTTCTAGTTGTTTCAATCTCTGAATATGTTTAACTTGTAGAATGATTCAGTGCTCATTGCATTTCAAAGTCATGTTTCGTTAATTTCTTAACTCGTTTAACATCTTGATGATCTTGTTCAACTGATCAAGAACTCACTGACGTAGTTGTTCTTCAATCTTGATGTTTCATGAGATCGCGACATTCTGAGATTCAGCTGAAACATTGAAAGAAAGAAGAAAAACTCGTTTATTTGCAATGCTTTTAAGCAGACGAGTCATTCAAAATTCGACTGATTTAAAGTTGCATGTCATGATGAGAAATTAAAATAAAGATAAAGATAAATATGTAAGTGTGTAATGAATGATTTGATAAATTTGAGTAAAAGTAATTCAAAGAATCTCTTGCGAATTTTCTGAATAAACGAAGTAGATTATTTCATATCGTCTACACATTGATAGCAGAGTAGTTGATGAGCATTTATCTACTGTTAGAAGTCAGCATAGAATGAATCACATGAATGTCATTTAACTAATAGATAAATGCTAAGAAAGAAAAGTATTTACAGAAAAGAACTCGATTCTTATATGTATGTTTCTCAGCTCTGTGCTAAACTCGATTGAGTTGACATCTTACACATATGATGCAGAGTCTCAATGATATCATCTCTAGCTTAAATGCTCATTAGACTCAATTAAAATGAAATCAAGATGAAAACTAGAAAGAATAAATGAAAATTAAAATCGTAACACACACTTTTCAGAATTATATGCAAATGAAAAAATTGATTAACTTTAAGCAAATGAGAATTTTTGACATTATCTTTAGATCAATGCTTTATCTCAATCATTTCATGCAAAGCATTTTAAGTTCTTTCATTGCAAGATTTGAGTAGTTCGACGAGAGCATCATTGTGTCGTAGCTCATTATTCTTGTTGTCTTGATGCAACAAATTTATAATGAAAAGAATAAGTCGTAGCTGATCAAACAGTCAATCGTTTAGCAGAGTTGATGCTTCAATCGTTTCTTTCAATCTTTTCTGAATCAGAACATAGTCATGTCTTCAAACTTTCTTCTTTTTCTGTCAGTTCAATGAGCAGTATACTCTATCATTGACAAGATTCTCTAAGTCATTGACGTCTTTTTCGTCTCATTTTCAGCATTGAAGTGACTCATGAACGCTTACATAGTATAACTCAATTCAGATTGAATCTTTTTTCTTTTTATTCAACTCTTTATTTGATACAACTTTCTTGTCGACTATGTTGCAACACTTACGCACGAAGATTGTCAATGCATCAAGAAGCTTCTTCATGTTCAGAATTTTGACTAAGATTGATGCATGACATCATAACTTTGAATTGAGTTCTGTCTCTTGTATTTAATTGCATTGTTTGCAAATGAATGCATCTTGAATTTTATGAAGATTAAAGACACGACTGAATCATGTTATCATAGCAATCAATGCATGTTTGTTAATCTTACTCTGTCTTGTATCTCTGTAAAGAAGAATATTTTTCATCACAAGAAGATTTAGATGTTGAGTATTATGATGCAATAACTGTGTTTGAAACGTGTTTCATTTGTTGATGCAATCGAAAAAGATCTTTATTAAATACTTGTGTGCAATCTCATTGTGCTCTGTATTGAAATTATCAGCACTATCATATCTTTGAATCTGACTTACATAATGTGTCATCATGTGTAATTTTGAAATGTTGAAATGATCAACATCTGTATCTGAACACTCAGATTGCAAATGACAAAAAACATTCTTTAGCTTATTCAATTGAAAAAGCGCATGTTCAAGATATCAAAGAGTTTCTTCATCATGCAAATAATACTGAGCAAGTATCATGAAGTTTATCATTGCTTGAGCGAAGTGAACTGCTGCAGATGCTCTCGTGATCAGAAGCGATGCGATGACTGATATAAATTGACATACAATTGACTTTCAATTTGCATCAGTTCATTGCTTAATCATATTGTACTTGATAAATCTCTTCATGTCTTTAAATGACAAAATGACGTGAAATCTTTGATTCAGCTGAGCTGTTTCTGATGCATCGTTTAGAGCTAATCTGATTTCTTTTCTTCTTTAACTTGTATAAACACTTTCGTTGATGATCTGACTGAGTCATAACATCAAATATGAGATGATTTTCTTAAATAATTGATGTAACACATTTATTATCATTGTTTCATGAATATTGATAAACATATGTGATCATGCAAAGTTTTTCACTGAATGTATTCAAGCAGAATCATTCTCGATCATATTGTTCTTTCTTTGTTGTCTCTGTTGATTTTTAGTGAATGCATACGTTTGAATTAATCATGTCTTGTTTAAATTTTTGTGCTCATGAAATGATACTTGACAGATAAAACATTGTTGATTCATCTTGATGTATGTAATTAATACTTGTTTCTCGTAGTTCATCATGAACTTGATGATTATTGAATAACATTGTCTTATCTTATTGTTTGCACAAAGAACAGAAATGTTGTTTCTGATCATAGCTTCAATAACTGTTACGTGTGAAATCATGTATTAATGCATGATGATACATGTTTAACATACGCTTGAGTATGATTGATAACATCATGTGTCAAATCTTTGACTTGATATTATCGTCATCGTTGTTAACTATGAGAAGAAATTTCAGAAGAATCAATTTCAATCATTTTTGAACATGTCTTGTGCATTGATTTAGATTCTCTATCATTAAATATATAAATCATGCAAATAAATCATCTCAATGCTCAGTTAAGACTGTCTTATCGATGAAAATTAACAGTGATATCATGATAACATCATCAGAAAGCTTCTTCTGCGTTTCTCATCATCAATCAGCAGTATGCATCTCGTCGTAGATTCAAAAGTTGTCAACATTATAATGTTGAATGAGTATGTAGATCAGCTTGTCTTGAAATGATGAGTGATTCAACAAGAATCAAAGTGTCTCAATGATGTTGCAATATAAAATGCAGTGTTGCTTTTCTTGAACTTCTTTGTAACTGAATTCGACTGTGAACATTCAAGAATGTCACTCATCATTTTCAACATCATATGAAATCTGATGTAGAAGTGTCAATCACTTGTTCACGTCATGAAAGCTGACATGTTGATGTAAGACTCGCAAGCGCGAGTCTTGAAAAAATTGATTAACATTGTCTTTGATAATCTTCGTTTGATGAAGTCAGTGAGTGAATGTATAATTCACTTTGCATTGAAATGAATAGTATTGATTGTTATTTATGTTCTTGATCATTTGAGAATTTAAGCTCAACGACTCTGATATTTTCTTTGACACGTCGACTGTCATTTTGACATCATGATCAATTATCTCAACAAAGATTTCAATTTGCAACATTGATGATGTAAAGAGAAGTTCAGTCTGAAGTTGTATCATCTCAATTCTTGATGATATATATTTCATATTTTGATTCAAATCAGTGCTATTCATCTCAATGTTCATATGCTCTTTTGCAAAATCATTTATTAACATATATTCTTGATTTTCGTCTTCAATGTTCATCTGAATGTTTTCATCATGAAAATCATTCAAGTTTGAATCTCATTCTGCAGTTTCATGATCGCATCAGATGAGTTGCATCAAATTGCATGATGATGATTCTGATGATGATGATAACTTTTGTCAGAAAATCTTTTGTGATTGATCATGCAAGCGAACATGACAGTGATGAAGATGACATTCAAGCTCATTGATGTTGTTTATCTTTATTTCACATGAAGAGCATACGCGTTGCATTATCTGTAAGTCTTCAATTAGTGTTTTTATATAATTTGTACAAAATAATGATGAATTGTAATGATTCTTTATGCTCAATTGTTTATCTGTGCATGAAATGTCAGTAACGAGATGAATTGAAAAATGTTAATCACAAAGTCAATGAATCACGTTTGTTCAGAACTTATTGACTTCAATTTGAGCTCGATAGTTAAGATATGTAAATCATATAAACTATATTTAGCTAAATCATAAAAAAAACGAAATCAATCACTTGAACAAATATCATCGTTATTCTCATGATTTAGCTATTGTCGCTCATGATGCAATCATTCAAATCTCTTATAAGATGAGAGTAATGATTGCTAAAGTACTATATATCTCAAGTTGAAGCAATCTTCAGTGTTTACAAACTTTATCTTGTCATCGTCATCTATCTCGTTCTTGTCATGACTTGATGAGTAATTCAAGAGATATATGACTATGCATTTATCTTCTTCATCTTCATTTGAAACTCTCTGATAGCATGTCAATTGCGCTTAAACTCATCGTTACTTCTTCTGAGCTTATCATAAGTGCAAAGCTGCTTAGATTTTATAATTGTCACTATCTGATGTACAATAAAGACTGAGAAAATTTGAGTATCAAAAAGTAAAGACTTGAACTTAAATAAAGAAATTAACTGATCAACAAACGTAAAGATGAGTTCATCAATCAAATAAGTGACAGTAACGAGCGAAGATGATTGTTGATGATGAAATGATATTGAAAATGATGTAATTTTGTTTTGAAGAATCTTTCATCTGATGATTTTTCATGTGATGTTGACTGCTTGTTTGAATGACAACAAGAATTTTGACACATCTGATGACACATCTCGATTGAACTCATCTATTGTTATTGTCAATAGTTAGATCATGAGTTTAATTACAATGTGCATATTAACGAATCAGATGTTGCTGCATACATCAACTTCAATGAGAGCATACTTGATGATGTCACACTATAGACAATGTCTGCGATGAACTGACTGCTTGATGAAAACTTCAATTTCATCAATGAATTTTCATTTCTTAAGAATGAATGAAGTCGTTCAATGATTAGACTGAATGAAGAGTTGTTGCAGTCAATTTCTTTGTCATCTTTCATGATTGCTGTTGCTCAATATCGTATCATCTTCAATTTTATCACTTCATGAGAATGATTTATATCTTAATGATAACAGATGCGAGTGAAGTTTTTACACTGCTTGTGACAACATCATCAATGAGTAAGAAGATCAAGTATGTATGACTCGTCTCTCTGCAAATGCTTCTTACGTTTATTCTTTAAACACTTTGCACGAGTGATGTTGCTGATCTGAATAAAAGCAATCAATTAGTTGATATACAGAAGAAGCAACTCAAAATGATAATTAAGATTTCATTTCTTGACATTCATATCTTTCTATCTTTTTTTGATACTTTGAGCTTGAAAGAAGTTTCATCATTTGTGATATAATTGCTGAGATCTTTGCAAGTTCATGAACTGATCAATTCGATGATGAACTCTCTCTTGTTGTTATTCTGCAAATAAAACAGTATATTCTTCAGATTTCTTCAATCATTGCGTTTCTTCAACGTTTTTATCATCTCGATTAATTGATTGAAGTAACAAACAATAGTCTGATTGCAAAGTGAAAAATGCATGTAGTTTCAGTTGATACATCAGTTAAAGATCAAATAAGATTGATTGTTACATCAAAGCTCAAAGTCAAACTCATTTGCATGATCAAATACTCTTGTATCTGAGTCATGTAAAATCTCTCTATCATCAAGTATGATTGTTCAGTTTACAACATAAGACAGATCATATACATTTGAATAAACTAATCATGTCGAGTTGAATATTCAAGTTCGAGTCAAGTACTCGACTTGAAAAGTGTTGAGTTGAGTTGAAATTTTTTTGAAAAAGTGTCAAGTTGAGTTGAGAAGTTGAATTCAAGCACTCGAATTGAGTTGAGAAGCTTGACTCAATGACTCGACTTAAAAACTCAATTTGACTCGACAAAATATTAGATAGATGTAAATAATTTGATTGAACAGTCTTCATGATCTTCTTCATGACTTTCTATCATGTTTTTTCATCATGATTCTCTATCAAAGTCAAACAATCTTCATGTTTTTTCTTCATGTTTCTCTTCATGTTTCTCTTCATGTTTCTCATCATGACTCTCTTCATGTTTCTCTTCATGTTTCTCTTCATGTTCTTCATCATGACTTTCTTCATGTTTCTCTTCATGTTTCTCATCATGACTCTCTATCAAACGATCTTCATATTTCTCTTTATGACTTTCTATCAAACAATCTTCATGTTTTTCTTTATGACTCTCTATTAAATGATCTTCATGTTTTTCTTCATGACTTTCTATTAAAAGACAATACAAAAAGATAATGTAAAAGTCAAAAATTGAAAAATTTTCTATATTTAACTCTCTTGATGTCAAGCTCAAGTTTTTGACGAGTCGAGTTGAGTTGACTCAATTCTCAGTCGAGTTGAATCGCGTCAAGTTGAAAATATGAGCAACTCAATTTGAGTTGAGTTGAAAATGTGAGCAATTCGACTTGATCTCAATTTGAGTTCAAAATGTCAATTCAAAACTCAAATTGATGATCAGTCTACATCTGAATCATCATCGTGAAAATCTACAGACTTTTCGATCATGTTCTCATTTGTCTCTTCATCATATATTTCAAGATCAACTCTATTCTTTCAACTGTTATCGTTGACACTCAAGATCTGTTTGAATCAATATTGTGTATCATGTTTGAATCATGAGTTCAGATCAGTAAATAAAACAGTATTTTTAAGAAGATACTTGATATCTTTTAAATTAAACTGTTTGTCTTACAACTCTGTTTTATTTGTTTGCTTCAAAACATTTAATATTCTTTCTACAACTATTTTTTCAACAGATTCAAGAGATGAATGAAGTTCAAAAGTAATATTTCTTCATCTTTTAACATGTTGAGTAGTGAAAGCTTGTCTAACATTAGTCATGATGTTTCATATGCATTCAGTTAACATTATCTTCATGATAGTGTTATTCAATGTCTATTAAGTCACAAGTAATGCAAAGAATACATTTGAAAAATTGAAGTGCATGAGATTCAATGAACTTGAATAATGATTCTTTGAATCTGCTTTAATTTGAGAATGTTGTTCTTTAACATCTTGACTTGAAGAAAATTTCTTGACTTTCTCTGCTGTTGAATCAACAACGACATCACATTTCAGTAACTTTATGATGATCATCATCTTATTTTTCAATCATGTGAACTATGATTTGCATCATCAAACACTTGAATGTAATCTTCACAAAAAAATGTTAAAGCTGTGCTACTCATGAAAGACTTTGAACAAAGTGCTTATCTTCATGACTGTATTCAGAAAACAATTGATAATAATGTGAAAGTTATGCAATCATTAAATGAGTAGATGCAACACGTCTTGATTGAACTACATGATTAATCTGCTCACTGACAATAAATGAATCATTGTGATTCGCGATGCTCTTATAAAAGCGCTTGCTATCACATTCTCATGAATCGCAACAGTGAGAATGACAGACAGATTCACTTAAAAGCATTATGACTTGCAATGCAATATTGATTTTGTTAACAGACGTCATGATGCTAAAAAATAATCAGTTATGCTTTCTAAGTAAAGAAAATCTCAATTCAATATAAATGACTGACTATCTTGACAGATTCTGATTGAATTATGAAGATACATATCATATTTTCACTATGAATTGATTTGTTCATCTTGAAGAACGTTTTCAATATAGTTATGAAAGTTGACAAATGATCATTGCAGAAAGACTCAACATGAAGAATATGTAGATTGATGAAGATGTGACTGAGATGTTTACAATGCAGCTTGTTTGCTCATGTCTCAGAGTGAAACATGATAAGCGATAAAAATGCAAACAATATTCACTGTATCATTTCTTCTATATTGTTAACTTGAATATAGTGAAAAATACAGTGTAGATAAGCATGATTCAATAAAAGATGAATAACAGCTTTGTTATTTTATGAATGAAAGATAATCATCGTATCAAAATTGAAATCAACACTTCTATCATTTTAATTATATTTAATAAAAGAATACAATTCATCAACGAGATCTTGCTCACTTTATTTAAGTGTGTGCTTTTTTAAGAAACTCAACTTTCAAGACATCATAATAGTTAAATCAGAATCATTCTCATCTTAAAGATTTTCTATTTTTCATCACAATCAGATAATAATCTCAATTCAAGCTGCAATCATCAAGATCAATCTTTCAGCTTCAACTCACATCAGTCTAGAATTTTACATTTTGCAATTTTATCTCACTTTCTATCTTTCATCACAATCAGATAACAATCTCAATTTGAACTGTAATTGTCAAGATCAATCATTCAATTTAGATTTACATCAGTATAAAATTCAATATTCTGCAATCTCATTTCATTTTATCATTGTACATTTTACAATCTCATTGCTTCTTATTGCTTCTTCACATTTAACAGCTTAACATCATCTCACATCATTACTTTACATCTTTCAATAAACATCTCATCATGATGTTCAAAGAGAAGTTCAAAGCAACATTGACAGATAAAGATGCAATGATTAACGTCATGTATCACACATCTTGAGCAATGAAGCTTGAGAATGACAATTTCACTATCTTCATTTTGAATGATGAGAAGATGATGCAGAAAACAGATTTAATTGAGCATCAAAGCATCAAATCTATCATCTTTCAAGCTAAAATTATTTTTGAAATCAATGAAGTAGTTGAATCAGCAATTGATGCATTCAATTCTTTAAATGAAAATCTTTATGTTACTTGCAAGATTGTGATGAAGATCTTGATGAACTGAACATTCAACATTCACTTTGACATTAAATTACATCAAATCACATCATTATTATTTGAAAGCTGTCTTTCTGTTCACGACATTTTACATAACTGAGTCTTTCGCTTACATTCAAATTCTGACATTCGCGAAGTTATCGTTGCGAACTATTCAAACATGTCTCTGTCACATACTTCTTATTTCAAATTCATGTTTTTCACATACAATATTGATGATTCAAAGATCAAGAATTTGCATCAAGATGAATGAATGACTTTTCTTGAATTTATCTTCAGATTGATCTCAACTCATACTCAGTTGATTCTGCTTAAGAATCATGAAGATTCATCAGTTCTTCAGAATATAGAGAACACATTTAAAAAAGTTTTCGATTTGTCAGAAGATTGCACAATCAAGCTGAAAATCTTCATTTCAATAATCGAACGAGATACATTTCTGAATCAGTATCAAAAATTCAACAATAGCATTAGAATAAAATGAGACTTTTCAATGTTCAACATGTAATTCAATCAGTTTAAAAATCACAAGCATATCATTCAAGTAAAACAAGTGACTTCAAAAAAGAATCATTTGACTATTTATCTGTCATATTGATGCATTTATCACGATGACAAAAAGTGCTGACTTATCAAAGATTTCTCTAGACTACAGTCGATGAAAACACAGTGAGCATTGATTGCGAAGACTCAAACATTGCTTTGCAAGTTGCATGCACTCATCACATTCATGAGAACAAACAAGAAGTATGTTGATTTGCTGTGTTTTTTCAATTGCTTCGACTATCAATTTGACTCGAAGAATCACTTTGAAATGCAGATCAATGATGACAAGTAAACTGCTATCATTCTTGTTAAATCATTTATTTTCTTCAACACGACAGATGTGAGCGTAGTTCTTCATTGATTTCTCATCAAGACAGATTGAAGCTCGATTGAGTTGAAGTCAACGTTCAATCTTCACGAGCATAAGCGACAAAATGATGATAAACAAGTACTTCAGTATTGTTTTTTCAACGCATCAAATGTGATTTCAGTTCATTCAATCATGTCTGACAAGCTCAACAGAATCAAAATAGCGACAATCAGAATTCTTAATTCTGCTCATATTGACGAGAAATATTATGAATACAATGATTGTTTTCACGATATTATACTGAGTCAGAATTTTCATATCAAATTCACATCAATTTTCTTCAAAAACTTGAATCTCTTGATTACTTTTGCTGAGTGAAATATTGAGCTGAATAAGTCTCAGATGTTGATCATGCAATATCTTCAGAATCTTTTTAACAATTTTGATTTTATCAAGAAACTCTTTGAGATCAAAAAGACATTGATGAATGTTGTTATCACAATGTTACTCTTAAAGCTGAGCAAGAAAGTTAAAATGCTGAGTTCGTTCAACAACACAGTTGATACATTCATTTTCAAACTGAATGAACAGCTTCAACAATTAAAAAACAAAGATATCATTCTGATGAATAAGAAGATCATTTGTTTTCACTCGCAGTTCACGAAACGTCAGATAGTCGCTCAAGACAATCATGTGTCTCACTCAGTAAACAATGATCTCGCTTGATGATGATGAAATGTCTCTTACGAGTTATCTGATGTCTTTTATGATCAGCTGACACATCGAATTATCGATCAGAGCAAGAAAACTCTACATGATATTAAGAATCATCAATACAAATTGCATCAGATCAGTCTTGACATTCTGCTTTTAAAAGTCACGAGTTTGAATGATCATTCAATGAATAAGATGCAATCTCAGAGTCAACAGAATAAACAGAGTGACAAGCAGCATGAAACACAAGATTCTTCAATTGTACAAATCAATAATGAAGAAGTTGATATGATTCACGAAGATTTCAAGAGCGATGAGAATTCAGTTGATATGAATTATGAAGATCTTAATTCTCATGTCACATGTTAACTTTTGAAGTGAGATCACGAATTTGAACGTTGTATGCTTCAGAGAATTATCAATGTCAAGCTCAATAGAATGAACAATGAGACTGAGCGTGACGCTGTTATTAAGACTTTCTGCTCGTACTTTTAAAAAATTGAGATGAGAGAAACTCTCAACATGAAAGATCAAGAATTCTTTCAGCGCATTAAAATTGAACTAAGTGTGAATATTCTTGAGCATGACGTGAGCGTTCTTGTCTGTATGCTGATCAACTTCAACACTACTATGTTAAAAAAATTCAAGAAAGATCATACTGTCATTCAGAAAGTCATGAAAATCGAGAACACAGAAATCTTTATTGCTATGATTCACAGCAACAATTCAATGCATATGTTCAATGATGATGAGCAACTTCGATCAACGAAAGAAGATATCAAGAACAATTGCTTCACGCATTATATAAACAAAAGTTTATTCGAACATTTGATTATATCAAAATCATGTTTAAATGATACAATCAATGAAAATCAGAATTGATAAAGCTTGATCTTTAAAAATAGCTATAATTGAATATTAAAAATACAGAAGAAGATTGATACAAAAGCTTCTATTTATGTAATGTTCAGAAACTGCGTTAGACTTGAAAGAAATGTGTTTGTGACATGAGAAGAATATGATGTAAATGAACAAGATGTTGATGAAAAAAAAGAGTGTTGAGAAAGAAAAAAGAGATTGAGTCATATCTGAGTCAAATTTGATGCAAATTGATTAAAGTTTCAATCTTGTTCAGTCTTATCAATCTTGATACACTCGTAACATTACTCTTCTCTTTGAAAATTCATGTTTGCATGAATGTAATTCATTTGCTTGCTTTTGTTGATAATTATTTCAATACTTAACGCGATTTGTTTGAATATAACTTATGAAATTCATTCAAAACTTTCTCTGAGTCATCGAATTTCTCTTTATTGACATAGTATCATTCATCGTCTCTATCTAGATTTATTCATTTGACTTTGTACTGTATTTGATCTCGATAGCATCTGAAGTTCAATATATCATCTATTTTTCAATGTTTATCATTTTTGATAATGATTGATCTGAGTGATTCTGAATGCTGTTCTGATAGAAAGTCTTCTGAATATGATTGCAGTAGCTTTGAGCTGAACATCGAATGCAGATGCTTCATGCTGACTGATAAACGAAGATGATAGAAGATACTCACTTTGACAGTGATTTGATAAAGATTTAGCTGTTTGTTCTTCAAATCTTTGCAAAGTCTCGTTGTTTTAACGTTTTTGAAAGATAGTCAAACTCAGTCATCTACTTCATAGATGATGTTTCATCTATGTTTATTTATCTGAACTTCGATGATCAGCTTCGTCTTTTTCAATTGTTGATGATCAAAGTTCAGTAATTCTTTCATTTGAATGACAATATCATCTGCTTTTCTAACTACAAGTCGTTCACAAGTTGTTTCATAGTTAATCATATTTGAATCAAAACTCATTCAAGAGTGAAATTCTTTATTGAAGTAGAAGAAAATCATTAAAGTGATCAAGAAAATATTGAAATTGTCGCTGCATTTCATCATAAATATTTATTTGACTCAGTCGTTCTGCATGTAATTGCAGTAGATTTTAAGTTTGCATTCAATGTCTTGATTGACTTGTTTTGATTGATCATTGATTTCAGAATGATAAATTATGAATAAACTAGCTGTGATTCTCAATCGTTTGCAA
>JAABUV010000801.1_pt1 | contig 47384 bp, 40 predicted proteins | sample 5559971 | NCBI WGS metagenome assembly JAABUV01 (sample SAMN10711881, study PRJNA513362) | rock metagenome | isolation source: Antarctica rocks | place: Antarctica: Victoria Land, Knobhead nord | collected 2015-12-19 | reverse complement strand
ACGCAGACCACGCTGCGCAACGTGATGGGCGGCCTCTCGCTCGACGCCGCGCTGACCTCGCGCGACCAGGTCAATAGCCAGCTCAGGATGGTCCTGGACGAGGTGACCGAGAAGTGGGGCGTGCGGGTCAACCGCGTCGAGTTGAAGGACATCTCGCCGCCCAAGGACATCCAGATCGCGATGGAGAAGCAGATGCAGGCCGAGCGCACCAAGCGCGCCACGATCCTGAACGCCGAGGGCGAGGCGCAGTCGTCCGTGCTGCGGGCGCAGGGGCAGAAGCAGGCGCTGGTGCTGCAGAGCGAGGGCCAGAAGCAGGCGGCGATCCTCAAAGCGGAGGGCGAGGCGCAGGCGCTGGTGACGGTGCAGACGGCGCAGGCCAAGGCGATCGAACTGGTGTTCGACGCGGTCAACGAGTCGAACCCGAGCAAAGAGGCGCTGGCCTACCAGTACCTGCAGATGCTGCCCAAGCTGGCCGAGAACCCGGCTAACAAGGTGCTCGTTGTGCCCACCGACTACGCCGGCCTGGCCGGCCTCGCCGCCACCCTCGGCAACGTCGGTCTCGACGGCGCCAGTAGCGCTGGTAGCGCCAACGGCACGGGTAACGGCAACGGCGCCCGGCCGCGCATGACCGGCGATGGCACAGGCGCGCCGCGTTTCCCCACGCCCGCGCAGCCGCAGGCCCTGCTCCAGGGATTGCCGCAAGGGCAAGACAACTCTTAAACTGACCTTTTAGTAGCGAAGTGGGGGAAGCAAAGGAGTGAGATGTTTAGGCGGGATCGAAGGCGGTCAGACGACGAAAGAGGGGCCAGACGGCCCCTCTTTCGTACCAAAACCTGGGAGCGGGTGATCGGGTTCGAACCGACGACATCTTGCTTGGGAATGAAGATCTACCCTATTATATAGCGTGCTTTGACGTGCTATAGCGTCCATTCTACGCCTAGACTTTACGGAAAATGAACGTGGTAGGACGCTATCGTACCCGACGGACGCGCGTTTTACGGTACGTTTTACGGTACGTTTTACGGTATAGATGGGGGCCTGGTCGAGTCGGCGCGTGGTAGGTCCGCTGACCTCGGACACCGCAGTAGCGGCCGTCAGACCTGCCACGGGGCCGCTCATCAACGGCTCCTCGGTGACGGCCGCCGGTGCGGCAGGGGACGCCGCGCGATGCGACGCGACCCACGGGGGGCGCTTGTGAGCGCCATGTTTATCCAATCGCGCAGATCGCGCGCGACCTCATCGTAGGTACGACACGTCACAGGGCATGAATTGACCACTACATGCTCGCGCCACCACTCGAAGCGCCGCCTATCGCCGGAACCGACAAACGACGACCCGTCGCGACCAATGATTAGCAGCCCCGACACATGGATGGAGCGCGCCCCGAAGCGATCCTCTTGTTGAGGGGTGTTCTCCTGACCGTCGAGGAGGCACAGCCAGTCAACGAGTTGGCTATACCCATCCTGAAAACGCGGTGCCCACATGTTTGTGCGCCGCTTCGTGCGGCTGAAGATGCTGGTAGCTTTGGCATCTTCGAACTCGACCAGAAGAAAGTGCTTGCGTTCCCAGTCCCCCACAACCGCATCGGCGCGGAATTGCCCGTCCAGATCTAGCTCGTAGGCCAGGCGGTCAACGTGGGGCATATTCGCACTGTAGAAACTGAGGTATGCCGTGAGTTGTGGATGGTCTTTGAAAAAGGGCAACACGTCCTTTGTCTCGTCAAGATCCGCCTTGGCCGCTAGCAGTGCGTCGAACGCGTCAAGGTCGTGTAGCGCGGCCTCTCCGTTAAGAATGTGGGGCGCGAAACCAGGCGGAACATTAGCTCCTCCCGTCACTTGACTAGAAACTACGCGCGATAGTCTGTAGCGCGCTGCGACGCAGCACGTCGGTCACCACTAAAGTCGTGTCCCCGTCGCTCTCTGCGGTTGTGACGAAGATCCGCAGGTCCGCCGCCCCTAGAACGCGCATTTCATACACGGGGCCGTGTCCGTCCCCGATGTGCAGCCCTCGCACAACGCGTACCTGCCTTGTACGCGCTAAATCGGACAATGGATCGTGCGTGAGCGTCTCGATGGCCGCATAAATCGCCGCTTGATTCGTGGCGTCAAATTGGCGGATGGCCGCGCGCGCCCGATAATCGAGGCGCACGGGTATAGGGCCGGATAGCTCCGGCTCATCCTGCACATGAGATGTTGTCGTCGCCTGCGTCGCCATACGCATTGCCCCTTCTTGCCGTGGTCGCCCGCACATGCGGTCGTTTCTCAATCACAGTATGGCACACCCGACAAAAGGGCGCACGAACGCCCGATACGACGTAACGGCTACGGTTACACGTCCTCGGCTACGCGTCCTCAGCAGGGGGCCGCTGGTCTGACAAAGGCACCGCTTCAAATGCTCGCGTCCACCCATCGCGTATAGAGCGAGCAAGGAGGCGCCGCATGACGTCGGCAAGCTGACGTTGCTCTCGATCACCCGTATCCTCAAGCTCCTGAAACATCCACATAGGGATGCGGATGGTGACAGGTAGTGTCTCCTGCAACGGCTCGTCCTCGGCTCGCCGACGATTAGGCATCTCTTCTACGCGCTCCAGCGTTACGTGTGTTTCTCTTGTAATCACTAATGTCACCCCCATTGTGACAGAACAACGGCCCGTTCCGCTATAGGTATGCGAATAGTCTTATTGTAATCACTAATGCTTTCGATTACAATTGAAGAACGCGGCACTGAGGTTGGCATCTGAGGCCAATAGGCCGCGCGATGTGGATGAGGAGAGAACGACAGAATGGTCACGATTATCGTCATGGTCGCGTTGCCGCTCGTTGGGGCGGCCGTCGGGATCGACGCCGCTAACTGGCGCGCGATCCGCACGTACCGCGCCCTGGCCGCGCGTATGAGCCAGGGGTAAGAGGAACAAGCGGCCGTCATAAGACAGTAAGCGCCGCCGGCGGTCCGCGAGAAACGACGCAGGACAAAGGACGACGGGGAAGGGGGAGAGGCAATGTGGGGGCGGACGCACGGAGAAGTAGGGGCGCTGGCCGGGGCCTCGCTCGCCGCCGCAAGTGGGCGACCGGAGGACATGCTTCCGTGCGCCGTCATCGGGTACGTGGCCGGCCTGCTGCCCGACATCGACAAGCGCAAGACCACGATCACGAAAGTGCCGCTGCTCAATCTCATCACCATTCCGCTTTCGTGGATCTTGTCGCGGAAGGCGCTGACGGGCGGGCATCGCGGCGTGGTGCATCAGTGGCCGGGCCTGCTCGTGTGGACGGCGCTGGCCTATGCGGCGCACCTGCGCGGCGTGTTCCTGCTGGCGTTCGCGCTGGGCTACCTGCTCCACATCCTCTGCGACATGACGACGGTGAGCGGCGTGCGGTTCCTATGGCCGCTCAAGATGGCGCACATCACGCCGGAGGGCCTGCGCCTGAACATGGAGCATCCAGGCGAGGCGGTGGCCGAGCGTTACCTGCGTTACCTGCTGCTGGTCGTCGTCGTTGGGCTGTGGGTCGTGGCGCTCGCGCACCTGCCCGAGCCCGCGCGGCTGGCGCTGATGCGGCGCACGGATGCGGTCCTGCGGTCCTGCGCCGACACGCTGCTGGGGTGGATGAGCGGCGCGCTGACGCAGCCTCGTTTGCCCGCCTAACGCCTGAGTAGATACGCAGATACCCCGGTATCCGCCAGGTATCCGGCTCGCGCCCCGTAAGGGGAGGGGGAGAGAGATACGAGAGAAGGGAGAGATACCGAGGGCGCACGAGCTAGACACAAGTGGGGAGATACGGGGATGGTGGGGGCGCAAGAAGACGATGGAGCGGGGGGCGCGGCGCGGCAGGGGGTGGTCAAGGACCCACGGTATACGCGGTCGATTAAGTTTGATGACGATGTGCGCGACGGGGTGGAGTTGTATCGGCGAGGCAGAGGAGCGGGCGGCAGCGGCAAGGACATGGATTTTCAGGCGGCGCTGATGGAGGCGGCGCGGGTGGGCTTGAAGACGCTGGCGACGAAAGGCGGGGCCGACGGGTTGGCGGCTCCACGCCAAGGGCAGGGAAACGGACAGGGGCAGACGAGTACGCCGACGAGCGGAGATGAGCTGCGGCGGGTTGAGGGCAGGCTGGCGGCGATTGAGGACATAGCGAATGGGCTGGAGATTGATCTGACGGTGGCGGTGCGGATCGTGTCGATGATCGCGGGGTGCATCCCGGACGCGGACTATCGCGGGCGTGACGTGTCGCGGGAGCGGGGCATCGCGGCGGGGTTTCGGGAACGCGTCATGGCGCAGCGCGACGGGGCGGCATAGGCAGAGGGCGGACGAGCGAGCGAGGCGGGGCGATGGACACACTGATGGGATGGGTGCACGCGGTGGATCGGGTGCTGTGGTGGATCAGCTATAACCTCGCGTTCACCTGCAGCGGAGCGGCGGGGAATGGCGCCCAGCCGCCCATCGACATCGCACGCGCGGCTTCGTTCACGGAGGCGGCGCGATGGTGGACGCACGCGATCCTGGAGGGGCTGACGCACCCACATTACGCCTGGGGCTGGTGGATGGGGATTGCCCCGCCGCACATAGCCGCGCTCGAAGCGGGCCGCGACGCGCACACCGACCCGGCCATTGGCGCTCTGGCGCTCACGATTGTGTGGGTCGTGCGGGCGGCGAGCGTCGTGGGTGCGGTGCTGGTGTCCTACCTGGCGCTGCTGCTCGTGACGGGGGCGCGCAAGGACGTGCGGCTATTGACGCCCCAGCAGAAAGCGAGTGGCAAGGCGTACTATCACGGCGGCCCGGTGGTGTGGCTGATTAAGCTCGTTTTCCTGCCGCTCCGTGTGTGGCTGGAGTGGCGCCGCTTACGGCCGGTGGTCGTCGTGACGCAGGAGATCGACGCCGACGCCTCGGCGCGGTGGGCGTCGGACGACGAGTTGGCGCTGTACCGCGTGGATGAGGGCGTGCCTATCGTGTTGGGCCACAGGTGCGACCCGCAGGGGGCCGTCGCCAAGGGGGCGGCGCTGCTCCGGATGTGTTGGAGCCAGGCGACACAAAACATGCTGATCATCGCTCCCCCCGGCGGCGGCAAGAGCGTGGCTATCATCACCAGCCTGCTGCGCCAGATGGTCGTCACGTTCAAAACCGCCTCGTTGTTCGTGTGGGACGTGTCGGGCGAGTTGGAGGCCAAGAGCGGCGACCACCTGCGTGACATGGGCTACGAGGTGATCGTGCTGCACCCGTACAACCGCAAGCAGCGGATCAACCCCCTGGAGTGGTGTACGGACCTGTCGTGGATCACCGTGCTGGTGCGCGCGCTGATCGAGGCGACGGAATCGGGCGTGGGCTCGTCGGCGGAGAAGTTCTACGAGGGCTACGTGCGCCAGATCCTCACGGCGGGCATTATGGCGATCAAGGCGCGCTGCATGAAAGACGAGGGCCGCGAGGCGACGCTGGTGGACCTGTACGACACGATGAGCCCGCAGCCGACCGACGCGGACGAGGACGCCTACTTCCAGCGCGTGTACAACTTCCTGCTGGAAGCGGACGACCGAGGCGTGGGCTCCGGTGGCTGGAAGCGCCTCAAAGCCAATCCAGGCACCTGGTCGAACGGCAAGCAATCGCTGCTCGGCCGGTTGGAGGTTTTCGTGCATCCCGACGTGCGCTGGTTCGTGGAGGGCAACGACGTCGACCTGGATCAACTGCTAACGCGGAAGGGCAAGCCGCTGGCCGTGTTCTTCCAAATACCGACGGGGCGGCAAGAGGCCGTGGCGCCGCTGACGGCCGCGACGCTGGCGCTGTGGTTCGCCCTCATCGGCCACTACAGCGAGGGTAAGCAGCTTGATCGCGGGCTGGTCTGCCTGCTTGACGAGACCGGCTCAGGCTCCAAAATCTACGGGCTGGAGTCGGCGCTCGACACGCTCCGCAAGGCGGGCGTGGCGATTGTGTGCGTGGTCCAGTTGCTCGCGCAACTCAAAGACAAGTACGGGCCGGAGGGCGCGGCGCGGATCAAGAACGCGTGCGGGACGTGGATAGGCATGCGTGGGATGGACGTGGCGGACGCCAAGGAGTTGGCCGAGCGCATGGGCCAAATAGAGGTCAAGATCACCACGGTCACGACGACGCCCCACAAGGACCAGGAGCGCGACCCCAGGGTGGACCGGCACACCGAGCGTGTCAAGCGGCCCCTGTTCACCGACCACAAAATCCGCTGGATGCCCAAGTGGGTGTATGTCGTGTCGCCCCGCGATATGCCGCCCTTCCTGGTCTACAATCGCCCCTATTTTCTGATCGAGGACTTGAAGGCGCGGGCCGGCCGGCTCTCGCAGGTGACGGCGACGCGCACCACACGGGCGCGAACATCGCTCGCGCGGCACATCGCGGCCTTCCTGGCGGCGCAAGCGGCGAAGGATCTGGAGAAGAAGCGGGCTAAACGCGCGGCCAAGCGGGCGCCGACCATAGCCACGACAACGCCGGCGACGACGGCAGGCACGACGCGGCTCCGGCAGCGGGCGACGCCGACCATGACACGGCCGGAGCCTGTCGCTCCGGCGTCGCCCGAGGTCGCCTCCGCTGAGGCCGGACCTGACGCGGCCTCGGTACGCGCAATCGACCTGGACGCCGTGCGCGCCCGATCAGCGCACGAGGAAGAGGACGTCGCCGGAGCGACGACGAGCGCGGACGGAAAGGGGGTGGGGCCAGCGGCGACGACGACGAGCGATGATCGACCGCGTGTGCCGATCCAATTCTGGTAGCTGAGACACGCATCAACGACGGGCAAGACCGACAAGAGAGAACAAAGGAAAGAGAGGAAAAGGCATGGATACGAGCATGGTAGTGGGGCTGGCGGGAGCGTTCGCGCTGGTCGCCCTGGTGTGGGAGATGGTGGCGCGCTACGCGCCGGACTGGCGGGCGCCGGGCATCGTCACCGCGCCGTTCGCGTGGATCATCGCGCATCGCCCCTCGGCGCTGGGGCTGTTTCTGCTGGCCTACATGGGCGTGACGCCGTTCGTGCAGCCGGTGTACGCGGCCTGCGACCTGACGCAGACGTTGTGCCTGCCGGACATAAACGGGTTCCTGACGCAGTTGGGCGGCTACGCGACGGGCTTCCTCGCGTTCATGGCGCTCGCGGGCATCGTCGTCGGCGTGTGGGGGCTACGGCACATCTTCAAGCGCCAGTGGGGCGAGGGGATCGCGGCGTTCCTGGGCGGGGCCGTGGTGGCGGCGCTCGCGGGGAACGCGGCTAAGGGCGGTGTGACGGCCTGGCTGACCAGCAAGGGGGCCTGAGCGATGGCGACCATGGACGACGTGACCGTCACGCCGGTGGAGGGGCTCAACGAGGAGAACCGCCCGTTCCCTCATGTGCCGTTCCTGGGTGGCATCACCGACCCCCAGGCGTTCTGGATGCTGGGCGGCGTGAGCGGCGTCGTCGTCCTGGTTCTGGCGTTTACGGCGACCGACTTCGCGGCGATCCATATTCCGCTGCTGGTGACGATCCTCTGCTACGCCGCCTGCCTCGTGACGGGTGTCGCCGGCGTGCTGCTCAATCAGGACGGTATTGAGCACCGGCGCAAGGCGCACGTCCGCTACTGGCTGCGGCCACGGACACGGGTGGGGCGCCTGGCCGGGGAGCGTTTCTACGTGGTAGAGCGGTGGACCCGCCGCGTGCGCGTGCCCGCCCTGCCCGCCGTGCCGGCCCTCTCTGTCGGGGGCCGGCGCGTGTGGGCGGCACGCGCCGCGACACCCGCGCGCACGGTTGTCCTGACCGGGCCGACCGTCAGGGTGCGTCGGCCGGACGCGCGCGCGCTGGTGGCGGACGCGACGATTGAGACCGACGAGGCCGTGGAGGATGGCCGTATCTGCGCGGTTAGGACGAATACGACGGGCAACGAGAAGCTGGCGCGCTGGCGGCTCACGGCCGACATTACGCCGATCATCCTGCGCGCGCGCACGCCCAAGGAGTGGGAGGACATTTACCAGACGTTCGGCAACCTGGGTAAGTCGATCAAGGAGAAGGACAAGGTCCAGTTCGTGGTCGAGAACCGCCCGCAGCCGATGGCAACGGTGACGCGGGCGCTCGATGACGCGCAGCCTAACCCGCTGCCGTTCGTGGTCGAGATGAACGCGCGCCGGCGCGCGTGGTTCGCGAGCGTCTACGAAGAGAACCACGCCGTCGACGCCACGCACACGCTCGTCGTGGAGGGGGTTAATAAAGCGGCGCTGACGCGGCAGATGACGGCCACGCTCAACGCGTTGGAGGGGCTCGGGCTCTCAGGGCGGCGGCACACGCGCGCCGAGGCCGTCCGTGGTCTGTGGGAGGCCATCCGAGTCGACCGCTACGCGGACGACGATGAGGCGGCCACGCGGGCGACGGCCCATGCGTTGACCGCGCTCCTGACGACGCGCGAGGGCAAGGACGCGCTGACGCTGCACGCCGATCCATCGGCCCCTAACGATGAAACGACGGCCACGTCGACGGACGGCGGGGCGGGGGCCGGCACATCAGAGGATGGCGGGACACCGGGGGTATGGCTGACGCGCTCGCTCTACGCGCTCAAGTGGGAGCCGACGCTGTTGCCCTTGATGCTGGCCGAGATGGGCCTGCTGGGCGTGCGCTCGCGGGTATCGTACACGCTGCGCGGGCGCTCCCGCCGGCGGGCCGTTACGTTCCTGCGGCGCAAGGCGGGGGCGATGGCGCTCTCGAACGCGCAGGTCATCGGCGTCACGGGGCACGACAACCGCCTGCTGGCGGGCGCGGCGCTGGGCATTGACGAGGCGCACATGCGCGTTCGCGCGAACGCGGCGGCCTTGCTGGACGTGGGCCTCGTCGTCACCGTGATGGCGCGCACGCCGGAGGCGCTGGACGACGCGACCAAGGTGGCGCGGGACGCGATGGAGGCGGGTGGCGTTGAGGTAGCGGGGAGCGCGTACGACCAGTGGCCCCTCTATCGGGAGAGCCTGCCGCTCGCGCTGGGGCCGACACACCCGATTAAGACGCTCACGACGCCATGGTTCATTTCCCCATTCTCCAAAGAAACGCCCGGCGACTTCCCCTTGCAGACCGTGTTGGGGCACACGAAGGTCGGCGGGCAGTTGGTGGGCCATTCGTGGGCGGGCGACACGCAGGCGGTCGGCTTCATCGCCGACCAGGGCATCGGGAAGAGCAACGCGATGGCGATGTTGGCGTACACGGCCGTCGCCGAGAATCAGCCGATCACGTACGTCGATCCGTCCGAGTCAGCGCGCGACTTCGTGTTGGCGGCGGGCGGTGTCGAGTTCAAGATGCTGGCCGACGGGCAGAACGTCAACATCCTTGAATTGGCTGGTGTGTCGCGCGACAACCCGATTCCGGCTATCATCGACATTCTGGAGATCATCTACACGCGGGGGCGCACGGCCAACAACGGCACGCTGTCGTCCATGGAGGAGGCGGCCTTACACGAGGCGCTGGAAGACCTGTTCGCGCATCGGGAGGAGCGCGGCGGCCTCTACGCGCGGCACCTGGCGGCCTATCTGGAGGCGCAGCACCGCGCGGCCAAAAAGGCCAAGGACGACGAGGCGAGCAAGATGTATCACCGGCTGTGGCGCGGGCTGCACCCGTTCCACGGCGCCGGCGAGTACGCGTTCATGATGGACCGCGACACCACGCCGGGCATCATCGACGCGCCGGCGATCCTGATCAATACCAAGGCGGTCACGAATACGAAGGGCGTCGGCGCGTACATGGGCCTGGCGCTGGCGACCACGCTGGCCGACTGGCGCGGCAAGTGGGCCGAGGGGCAGGGCAAGCAAAACTACATCTTCATTGATGAAGCCTATGAGGTGTTCCGGCTGGCGACCGACTGGTTCGCCGGCAGCGGACGCTTCATCCGGCACGACAATATCGCCCTGGCGATCGCGACGCACCGTGTCTCCGACTTCATGAACGACCCGAAGATTGAAACGAGCCTGACGGCGATTAAAAAATGGATCATCATGCATAGCTCGGACGACCTGGAGGTGTTCTTGACCAAGCTCGGTGTGCCGGCGCACCTGGCGACGAAGATCCCGACGGCGCAGCGCACGCCGGGCGTCAAGGCGCAGGCGCTCTATGTCAACCTGTCGGCCGAGCACGCGCCGTGGGTCAATTGGTTCGACCTGCGGACGCAGCCCGAAATGCTCGACCTCATGGGCAGCTACCGGGCGCAGAAGGTCGCGCGGGCGCGGCGCATAGCGGAGGCCGGTGGCGCCGCCGCCGACGCGACCTTCAAACACATCGGCCGGGACCCGGCTATCTTTACCGCGCGCGCCATGCCGGAGAAGGGGCCAGACACGGAGGCGCCGGACAGGGAGGCGGCGGTCGCCATGACGCCCGCGCCGAGGCGCCGCAGCCGGCGACAAACCATACCGAGCGGCCTGGCCGCCGAGGGGGACTAGATGAGACACAGACACAGCGGACGGTGCCTCGCGGGCGTGGTTGGCGCGCTCCTGCTGCTGCTGCTAGCGCTGCCCGCCGGTGGCTTCATAACGTCCGCCGGGGCGGCGAGTAAGCCGACGCCCGCGCCGACGGCGTCGGGTCCGCGCGTGGGCACACTGACGTTGGCGCAGGCCTCGATCCCGGCGGGGACGGCGAGCGTGGACGCGCACCTGGCCGGCTACAAGCCAGGGGATACGGTAACGATCATCGCCAACGGGGCGCAGGCGGGTCCGGGTGGCTTGAACCTGTATCCGGGCACCGTGGCGGTCGATGACGCCGGAACTGCTAGCGTGACGTTGAAGATCCCACTGATCGCGCCAGCCGGGACGTATGACGTGGCCGCCAACGCGGAGAAGAGCAACACACGCGGGCAGGCGTTCCTGACCATCACGCCGCCCGCGCCCGCGTCCACGCCACCCGGTCCCGTGGGCGCGCCGACGCTGGTGATTCCGACAACCGTGGTCCTGGGCGCGTCCGGGACGGCCCCGACGTTACGCGCGGCGGTGACGAACTTCGCGGCGGGCGCGACGGTGACCGTTACGCTGCTGGCGTTGGGAAGCACGACGGCGACCACGACCACGGGCAGTCCGGTCGACCTTGGGACGATAGGGCCGCTGGATACGCGGGGCGCCGGCGCGGCCACGTTTGACCTGCCACGCGACATTCAACCGGGCACGTATCAGGTGAACGCCAGCGGGCGCGCCGGCGCGACGGGTGAAACGGGCTCGGCCGCCACGTCGCTGACGGTGCAGGCCAGCGGCGTCAACCTGACATCGGACACGTTCGCCGGGCTGTGGAACAACGCGACGCAAGGGCTGCTTGTCTGGTGGAGCGATTTCAGCGACAAGGGGCGCGACGACCTCTTAACATCGATGTACAAGGCGGCGCTGCACGCCATCGACCCGACGCGCGGCGTGTTCGCCACCATCTACTCCTGGTCGCGGCCGCTTGCCGAGTTTGGCTTGAAGATCATCGGCATTTTGCTGCTGTTCCGCTGCTGTTTCGAGTTGTCGGCCTACTTCACGGGCGGGCTGCAGCTCTGGCGCATCGGGCTCACGCTGATGGGGGTGATCCTGACCGTCGCGGTGTGGCGCAACCTGCCGGGCATCGAGCACACGATTTATCAATTCGCGAACGACTGGACGGATAACCTGGCGACGGTCGGCGTCGGCTCGGTCAAGAAGGCCATCGACCAATTCACCGCGCTCAACAAGGCGGACATTACCAGCGTGGCGGGCTGGGCGCTGGGCACGGTCGCGGCGGGGGCCTACCTGATCCTGGTGGCTTATCTGTTCGCCGTGATCGTCTTGACCAAGATATCGGGGCTAGGGCTGATCGTCTTGACGGCCATCCTGGGCTCGCTGTGCATCCCCTTTTACGTCTTGCCGCAGACGCGGGGGGTGGCCCAATGGTGGGCGCACATGGCGCTCTCGGTGATGTCGTGGTCGCCCATGTACGCCTGGCTGTTCGCGGCGATGGGCGAGATCATGCTGACGATCGCGCGCTCCGACAGCGTCACCTGGAAGCAAGTCCTGGTCTCGGTGGCGAGCGGCGCGGTCCTGGTCGGCATCTTCAACACGGTGCCGCTGCTGTCGCGCTGGTTCTGGAAGCACGTCATTGGCGGCGCGGCGGGCGCGTCCGGCGACGGCCGCGTCGCGCTCGAAAAGGTCTTGCAGGACCGCGTGCCCGTCGTCGGCAAGCTGGGCTATCGCAAGAGCGTGGCGTTGAAACTGATGCCGGGCGCGGCGGCCTAATCCGGCGACACACGACAATCGAGAGAGAAAGAAAGGAAGAGGCGAGAGATGGCACGGATGACGACGGTGCGCCGGGTGGCGCGGCGGCCCCTTAAAGCGTTGATCGACCCCGAGCTGCCGCTATGGGCGAAGATACTGGTCGCGCTGGCAATGTTGGTGTTCCCGCCGCTGGTGGCGGTGGCGTTCGTGGTCGAGTTGTATCTCCAGGTGCTCAAGGCAGGAATGCTGCTCGGGCTACGAAAGAAGCACGGTCAGTGGGTCTTAATCCTTCTCACGGTGGGCTGTGTTGTCGTGTACGGCGCGGGGCACGGCTGGCAGGAGCAACTCGGCGAGTGGATTGTGGCCGGGGCAGCGGCGGCCGTGATCGGGCGCATGTTCCTGATCGGCATCCTGACGATGTGGACGACGCCGCCCGGTCCCTTCGTGGTAGTCGACCCGCGCGACGTAGACGAGGGCTGGCGTGTGATCGACCGGCGCAGGGACACGATCGCGAGTGGGCATGTCTACGCGCGATGGAGCACGCCGGAGGAGGCGTACCATTCGTGCGCTATCTCGAACAAGGCGTGGAAAGCCGGACGCCGCGAGCGGAGCGAGGCCGACACGGCGCGCGCACTGGAGCGCGTCCCGGTGGACGCCCATTGACGCGTCCCCATGTCCCCCTCCCGCCTTATAGAAAGAAGGGGCGGGGGTGTGAGCGGCCACCAACTGATACACGGGCGTGTGGATTTCTTCCAGACATGAGCGGTGTTAGGTGTACAATGCGAACATTCGACCTATGTAGACCGGGTGTATGGGGACAATAGAGGGAGCGTCCATGATCAAGAATTGCGCAGCCTTTGATAGGACATCGGTGGCTGCCGGGATTTTACACCTAATGAACGACGTTGGCACCTTGGTCATCGCCGGAGGAGTCCTCGTCCTTCTCTGGCTGGCCTGGCGCGTAGTGGCCTCCTATCGTGCGCGTCGCACCCGCTACGGCGGGCTTGCTTATGGCGCCCTGTCTGTCCTGGGGAGGCGAACCGGGATCGGGTTTTTTGCCGTCATGTTCATCATCGTCGGGGTTGTGTTCCATTTAGTGTTCACGCAGACCGACCCTTGCATTGGATGGTGGTAGGGAGGGTGCGGTCTTGCGCGTCCTCTTGCGTTAGCAGCCCCAGACAGCGAGCCTACTGTACAAAAATCCATGACCGCGATAGCGAGAGGAGCAAGCTGTTGGAGCAGGAACCGCAGGTGAAACACCCATCCATCGACAATGATCAGATGCGACGATTCAACCGGGTGTTGAAGGTCTACTTCCCAGTGGCGATGGTCATTACTGTCATGCTCATAGTTGCCTTTATCGTGTCAGTCCATCAAATGGTTGATCATGTGGCGCCGCCTTTCTTGATCGTCCGTGGAACACCTAAGCAGCGACTAGGAGCCATCACAGAGGCGTGGGTAAAGATTGTAGATGTTATACCTCTCCTCATAGTCATCGTCGGGGTAGTATTTGCCCTCTTAGCTGCCCGTACGCGCACAGACATATCGCGCGGTCTTGTCGCCCGTGTCCTCACCTTCTATGCGTTTGCAGGGATCATCTCGGCCGTTGCATCCTTCAGTGTCTACCTCGCAGCTCTCTTCGGGTGGATCAATACGGTAGGCAACGCTCTCGTTGCGATATTTACTCTCGTCTACGTCCTCGCGACTATCGTGATAGTGGTGCAAAACGAGCGAGCGCGCCAAACACAACTACAGATCGCTCGCGAGCAGTCAACCGCTCAGAAGGAGCAAGACCACACGCGGGATGAGACCGCACAACAGACGAGCGAGGCCCTCGCCCTGCTGGCCGCGAACCTCGCCACGCTCACGGCGATCCTGGAGAAGCAGCAGGATACGGCGCGCCAGGTCGAGCCTCCAGTGCCATCTCCGAACGGGCGGTGCCACACATCTGAGTCTCGACTCGTCGATGATGTTATGGGTGTGGATAGCTAGAGCTATACTCCTGCCTCTCTGACCGGGCTCAGGATGCCGGCGCGATCCCAGTTGAGGGCGAGGAGCCGGCGCAGGATCTCCTCATCATCCAGATCGTGCGGCCAGCCGTAGGCGTCGAGCACGGCGTGGTCGAGCCTTTCGTGGGCGAGCGCGAGCCAGGTAGGGCGGCTGTTATAGAGGTTCGTGAGCGTGCGTTCGCGCAGTGTCGCCTCCGGCGTTTCCGGTGGATTGAGCCAACGGTCGCGGACCGTCACAAGGTCGCGTGCGGCGTGGGCGATAGCGTCGACCCGCGCATCATCGTCCGGCTCGCATCCCATCGGCCAGGGAAAGGGAAATGTCTCGAAGGTCGTCGTCGGCGTGTAACGGGGGCGATCCTCGAGTGACGTACCCTTGCGTAACGCCCATAGCTCATGAGGCCGGGCATGCAAGACGCCGAGGAAATAGTCATCGTCGCGGGCAAACGCGAGCAACTGATGGTCTGCAAGGGTGGCGTGATCCATCCACACGAACACGCGGTGCTTGGACACTGAGGGGGTCACAAGGTACCGCTGCAAGGGCGCGAGCGCGGTACGCATCGCAGGGCGTGGCTCGGCGTGTATCCACCACAGGGTGCGGTAGGAGTCGCGCTTATTCTCCGTCCTCATAGGGAGCACATATTTCTTCACATGCTCGTAGGGCAACTCGTACAGGGCGGCCGTCGCCTCCGGCATCGTCACCCCGAAGTCGATAATCCACATACCCCGTGGCCGGCGGGTGACATCAAGAGAGTTGACCCAGGGTCGCAGAACGTCGCTATTTGGCTGGCCGTTAGGGTTGATGGGCGCGTGACGCATCACGTCCGCGACGGCGGCGGGTATGTCGAAGGCGCCGCCCTTGGTATCACCCATAAAGACGATATTCTTATTCTCCGCTAACGGTACGGCTAGCGTGAGGTCCAGGGCACCCGTCAAGTCGGGGTTGATTGTGGGCGTCGGAACGCCATCTAACACGCGCTCGCGCTCTGTGCCGTCGTCAAAGCCGACCATCGACACGCGAACGGCCGCGCCGTTCAATATCCATGGCCGGTCGCTCCACGCCATGAAGATATCGCCGGATTGCTTGATGTGGTCGAGCACGCGCCGGTTTGCTCCCCCACGAATTGAGTTGGTTGCAAGCAGACCGGCGCGCCGCACAGACCCGGCCGCGATCCGCTCCCGCACACGCTCAAACCAATAACACACCAGGTCGGCTTCACGGGGCACACGCTCGTCGTACACGTCGAAGATCGCGTCCACGGTCTGGTCGCCTAGCTCGCTGCGCAGCCGCTTCCCACCCAGGAACGGTGGATTGCCGATGATGACGTCGGCCTCGGGCCAGGGCGGCTCGGCCGGCCGGCCGGCGTCGTCGTCGTAGGCCAGGATCGCATCCATGTGTCGAATGTTGTGCAAGGGCTTGAGGATCGGGCTGTCGGGCACGCCGAAGCCGTTGTCATGCAACCATTGAATGTAGCCAATCCAGACGACCACTGACGCTAGCTCGTGCGCGTACACATTCAGTTCGATACCATAGAGCTGCTGCGGCCCCACGCTATCGGGGAGTAACCCGGCGACGCCGCTATTGGCCGCGAACACGCTGACTTCCTTCCAGAGGTCGAGCAGGCGCTTGAGGGCGACGTACAAGAAGTTTCCACTACCACAGGCAGGGTCCAGGACGCGCACGGCGGCAATCTCGTCGGTGAAGGCAAGCAGGAGGCGCTCCAGGGCTTGCTGCTGCCGCGTCCGTGCCCCACCGCTCGCCGCATCGCGCCGCGCGATGATAGCCTGCGCCTCTTCCTGCACGGCGGCCCAGCGCCGGCGTAGCGGGTCCATCAAGACCGGCTCAACGATAAGCAGAATATCGGCGCGGCTGGTGTAGTGCGCCCCGAGTTGCGAACGCTTGGTTGGGTCAAGGCTGCGTTCAAAGAGGGTGCCGAAGATAGCTGGCTCGATACTGGCCCAATCAAGCGCGGCGGCGCGGACCAGAGTCGCCAGGTCGTCGCCAGTGAGCGTGGGAACGGTTGCGTCGGAGAACAGGCCGCCATTGAAGTGGGCGATATCGTCCGCGCCGAAGGCGCCGCCCGTCGCCATGGCTGCGAAGAGCAAGCTCAGACGGCTGGTGAACTCGGCGGGCCGCGTGCGGGTACGCTCGACCAGCGTGGTGAACAGGCGCTCGGGGAGCAGGCCGATATCCTCCGCAAACAGACAGAAGAGCAGGCGCATCAGGAAATGGGCCGTGGCCTCGGGGTCCTCGTCGCGCCGCCGCAGGCTATCGGCCAGAGTGGCGAACTCGCGGGCCGCGTCCTCGGTGACGCTGGCCGTGGTCCTGTTAGGGCGTAGGAGATCCGGTTTCGTGAAGGCGGCGCGCAGCACCTCCAGCGGCGGCAACGCGCACTCTGGCGTCGGCACGTTGCGGCCAAGGTCCTCCAGGTCGAAGGCATAGACATGCGTGACCGTGCCCGTGAAGTTGGTGTGGACCTCGAAGCGGTTGATGTCGCATACGATGAGGAGCGGCGGGTTTTCCAGCGCCTCGCGGTACTGGTTGATCTGCTGGTACGCGGCAACAAGGTCCCTGCGCTTGCCCTTGTACTCCCAGGCGAAGTACCCGCGCTTCCACACATCAGCCCAGCCGCCCTCGCCGCTTGTTTTGCGGACGCCCTTTTCGAAGGTGTAGAAGCTGCCGTCGGGGTCGGCGGCCGTCGGCTGCTCCTCGCCGAGCACGGCGCAGAGATCGAGAAAGTGTGACTGGGCGGCGCTCCGCTCCGTGAGCGTGTTGCGCTGCCACCTGGCGATAAACGTCGACAGGTCAAGGTGTGATGGCATAGAAACTCCTTCTCGTGAAAGTGTAGCAACGCTCTCACATCTGGGGGAAAGGACGGACGCAGCCCGGCCGGACTTGCAGCAACCATCGCTCCGCTGGTATGGCCGCGCTCCGCGCGGGCCTGCCGCGTTTCTACGAGTGTTTCTGGCCGTCCGGCATAATCGTGCCTTCCAGTGAGGCGGCTTGCGCTAACTGCTCGGGCGTCGTGCCTATCGCGCCAGTCAGGTTAGCCCCACGCAGGCGCGCACCAGTCAGGATGACCCCAGCTAGGGTCGCCCTGGCTAGGGTCGCGTCGCTCAAATTTGCCTCGCTGAGGTTCGCTCCACCTGTGGAAGATCCGCCAACGACAATTTGGTCGAGGGTAAACGTGCCTAGACGCGCTGAACCTCGGTCGACTTCGCCCAGGACGGCTTGGTTCAGGTTTGCCGACCACAGCCGCGCCGCGTGCAGGTTGGCGCCATCCAGGCTGGCGCTAGCCATGTCAGCTCTGACCAAGTCGGCTTCGCTTAAGTTGGCTTGATCCAGGCAGGCTCCGGCGAGGGTTGCATCAGTTAGGACGGCTGTAGCTAAGGTAGCACCACGCAGATTGACGTCGCGTAAGATGGCATGAGATAGGTCGGCCCCGCTCAGATCGGCGCCGTCCAAATCGACAACGGGTATGCCCTTAAAAATCAACTCAGACTCATACATAAACCGGACGACGGCCCCTTTGCGCACCCCATTCAATCGCCGTAGGACAGTGAGCGTCTGCGACCGCGCGACAGCCCTCACCTCGTCGCGTGGGGCGGATTTTTTCAACTCCTTGTCGAGCAACAAGGTTGTCATTGTCGCCAGGTACGTATCGAGTGCGGCGTCCTGCTGGCGGTCGTCCGCGATCTCCTGGTCTTGCGCACGATTCTTCTCCGCGATCTCCTGGTCTTGGGCGCGATTCTTCTCCGCGATCTCGCGTTCACGGCTTTGCTGCGCTCGATTGAGGAGGAAGCCCGCGACGACGAGCACCGCCGGAACAACCAGCAGCTGCGCCCAATCCCATAATGTCTTTGAGGGGTAATAATCGAACGGAGCCTTGGGGCTCTTGACAGGGCTCCTACCTGCGCCAAGGCCGGTCCATTCTGTCCGGTACGCCACCGGCAGCACGAGCCAGAGGACAAGCGCGACAACGAGGAGGGACGCGAGGACGGCGAGGATGAGCCTGGTGAGACGGGAGACATGGGACATGCGGGACCGTCCCCGACGCGACAGCCGCAGCCACCAGGAGCGCACCCGGCTCGGCTCGTCATCGCCCTGGTCGTTGTCGGTCTGCCCTGCGTCACGCCTGTCGCTCATCGCTGCTAGTGTATCTGTTTGTGCGCCCTTTTGTCACGGACCACACCCCGACCGGCAGGATCGCGCCTGCTCCTCTTTGTCCCGATGTCGGGACACTACACCGAGGAAAGTCTCGCACGGCGCGACGATTACCGGCAGCGGTATTACTGGCGCGTGCTCTGCTCAAGGTGAACGCGCCGTACGGCAGTGACCACCAGGCTCGTGCATTAAAAGGTAGGAAGAGGCGCGTTGACAATAGGTGGCATCCGGCGTGCGTTTCATGCTATCATGCACGCAGGGTTGAGCGGTCGGACGGCCATAAGTGGCAAGCACCGTGTCGGCGCGGCCAGTGTCCAGGCACCTACGGCGGAGTGACGAGTGCCCCTCTTACCGACACGTCCCAGGCGCGACACGTTCGACCCTCGTAGGGAGTCTGCGGACTCCGGGCGGCCAGGGCACTGGTGCAGCTCGCCATCAAGGGGGCCGATACCCTTGCGCGGCTTGGCAGGGCATGGCGCGGCTGGGCTGGACGCGGCTTGGTGAGGCGGGTCAAGGCGACCGGGGCAAGGTAGGCAGCTTTCGTCTTTGTCGTCCAACGCGCATCACGCCATCCTCAATCCGTTTCTCGTTTCCGTGACCGCATCCGCTGCCCACACCACCGCTAGACGTGATGTCTAGCGATGGTGTTCTATGATAGACCGCCTCTCACGCGATCCAGTGCGCCACCATAGCGTACAATTCGGCTAGCCTGAACGGTTTGGGTAAACAGTCGTCGTAGAGCATGTCTACAGGGATATGCGCACGCCTATCACGCGCGGACATGCACACGATAGGGATAGCCATGGTCTGCGGGTCGGCGCGCAGGTGGCGACTGACCTCCGGGCCGCCCATCCCCGGCATGTCGATATCCAACAAGATCACGCGCGGGCGTCCATCGCGCGCGAGCGCGACCCCCGCGTCGCCGATGGCGTGCAAGACGTGATAGCCTTCGCTCTCCAAAGCGTCCCGGATGAGCCCGGCCGTCGCGAGATCGTCCTCGATGACCAGGATGGTCGCAGTCGACATGATCGTCCCTCCATCGCGGCAGGGGCTCTTTCAGGGCTATCTATCACGATAGGGCACGATGCATGCCTCACACGCGCCGGGTGGCGCTCACAGCGACGGTGCGTCGCCCACCACCCGCCGCAGCCGCGCCAAGAGATCGTCCAGGGCGACGGGCTTGCATAGGAGCGTGGGAGAGAATAGACCCAGCGCGGCGACCCGGCGCGGCGCCTCGTCGTCGGCGGGGACACACGCGAGGAGGGGGATAGCGCGCAGGGCATCGTCCTGGGCAAGGACCCCCACGGCCGGCCAGTGCAGCGCGGACGGATCATGGGGGACGTCGAGGATGATGGCGGCGGGGGCGACGTCGTGCAGGACCTCATGCACGCCGATGCCCGGCGTGAACGCGACGGGCTCATAGCCGGCCTCGGCCAGGGCATCGGATAAGGACGTGCGGGACGCCTGATCGTCGTCAAGGATAGCGATACGTGTGGGCATAGGGGCTCCTCTCTCATGCCACGGCGGCGCGTGGCCGCGCAGGGGTCACGCCATGGCCTCTCTCTCAAACTACCAGAGTCACCGCGTCAACGCCCACGAACGCGCTCTTTACGTGTGAACAAGGCCGAGGCGTCGTTGGTACAATCCTGCTACCATAGCCCCTATGGTGAGTACCGCTTTTCTACCGCAGCTTGGGCCACTCACGCCTATCGTCGTTGGTGGCCTGTTGGCCCTTGTCAGTGCGATTGTGAGCATCTTGGCGACATCGAGGGTGCAGCGCAGGCAGCAAGCGGACACGCACCGGCGTGCGCGTGAGGACGCACGGCAGGACCGCATCCGCGACGCCTACATGACCGTGCTGCGCGCTGCTCTGACTTACAACCAAGTCGCGGCCGAACAAAGTGTTCTACGCGTGGGTGATACGGTCGAGTCGCGCAACCAGAGACATCAGGTCACCCTCACGAGCCTAGCCGAAACGCTCACGACCGCAGACCTTGTGCTGCGGCTGGAGGACAACGACCCTGAGATACTCGCGCTGTTCAGTACGTTGATGAAAGCCTACACCGGCTACATGACTGGGCGAGAGCTTAACGCCTATCAGCCCGGTTCTATTGACCTGCCAGAGCTTGAGAAAGAACAGCGCGTCATGTTCGAGAGCATGAATGCGCTGACACTCAAGATGCGCCAACGGCTTGGGTCGAACAGGCTACCTATGGCCGTTTCGCGGCGTCAGTGGCAGGTCTGGCGGCACTAATACCGCACACAATGGACGGTCGTGGGCTATGACCGTCCCTGTCCGCCACGACCCTACCCGTTCGTAGGGAAGGCGCCATGAACAAACGCCGCTGCCTGCTCTGTCACTCGACCAGTAGGCCGCGCCACATCAACGGCCTGGGCACGCTCTGCCACCTGTGCGCCGACTGGCACCGGCGCCACAGCCTCCTTGCCACCCGCCAGCAGATCGCGCGCCTGGACGCCGAGGACGACGGACAGCCCTGGCCCGCCGAGCAACTCGCCTTGTTCTAACCCTGCGAGATCGTCGTGGGCCATGCGCCGACGACAAAGGGGCGCGCGACACTGGACTGGAGAGACCCTCCGTCGTCGGGGCACCCCGACGACGGAGGGTCTCTCCTTCCTGCGAGGGGCAAGACGCGGTTACACTTGCGGGGGAAAGCCGCATGCCGCGTCCGTACACGACGGACTGACCTACGTGTAGTGTCGCTGGATCGTGAGCGCCTCATGCTCTCCCACAGAGAAGAATGGTAGAAAGGATACACCCATGTCTTGCTCACGGCGCCTTGTCCCCGTTGCCTTGCTCATCCTGGCGCTGTTCGTACCATACACAGTCCGCGCCGCTCGCTCGGCGGTCGCACCCTTATCGGACGCCGGGCCAATCTTCCCGCCCTCCGCGCCGTTTCAATTTCCCGACCTGGGAACGTACAACGGTGGCGTGTACGTGCGGCATGGGCAGGGGACAACAAACTATGCCTGGGCGATGCGGCCGAGCGGTTTCTCGCCATCGTCGATGGTCGATAGCTTCTATACCGTGGAAACCTTCCCGAGCGCGGGGCAGGCTCAAGCTAGCAGTGCCCATTCCCGGCAAGAGATTGAAGGGGAGAGTAGCCGGTTCGGACCCATTCGCCCTTTTGCATTCGGTGCGACCGCCCTCGATGATCCGGGGTTGCATGCATGGGGGAGCTACATACCGTCCATCCACTGCAATTCGAGTCTTGGGTTTGTCTATCGCAACATATCCTTCCTGGTCTCATTCTCGTCGCGTGGCAACGAGGTGTGTAAGGTGGGAACGGACTGGCCTATTGGCCTGGCGCTTCGTCTCCTCCAAGCGACTGTCGTCTTTGCCCACACGCACGCAGGCGTCCCCGTCCCCAGCTATCCTCCCCTGTCATACTTCCACCTGCCGGTGAACGTTGCCGGAACTCCTCCCGTCCCATATAGTCCAGTGCCACAAGAGCGCAGCGACCAGGTGACGTTCGAACGCTGTAACGACTATCGTGTACACGTTGCCGTTCTGTGCCAAAACTACATCTATGATGTCATCCCGAACGTGCCGAACGTCGGTGAAGTGGGACCGCATGGCGGGCAGCCCCGACAAGGCAACTACGTAGTAAGCATGTACGATACGACCGATCAGGCACGACAAGCCAACGCCGATGAACGCGCCCACGGAGTGGCCTACGGCCCCGACGACCAACCACTCCCGTTACTTCCCATCGCCCATCCTATCGACAACACTACAGAATGGATGCGTGGACACGCTGTAATCGGCCCGTCCGGACCAGAGGGGTGTGACGTGGGCGGGGGCATTCGCTATCACAACGTCAAAATCAGTGCTGGGTTATTCGTCCTCTTCTCAACACGACCGACTGGTGGAACGCCCTGTCAGCCCGGATACAATTGGGTGACGCGCGTGCTCGGAGCACTGTACGCGCGAGCGGCTGCCCTCACCGCCGACGCCTCTCCGAGCGCCACCCATACCCCGGTCGTCGCCTCTGTTTTGCCGACGGTCGTGCCCGCTTTAGCGCGTGCCCGCACGATACCCATATATCTCCCATCGTGGCTCCCTCACCTTAGCCATCGGGCCTACCCCTCGCTGTCCATAAGCAGGAACGCGTGGCAGGTCCAACTTAGCAGCGACCCCCATTGCACCGCGCTTTATTGCGTGGATTGGTTTGTGCAAGGAAGGGCAGGCGTCCATCTACGTCCGCAGACGGACCGAACAGTAAATCTTGGCGCGAACGGCACGGGCTATTTGTTTCTCAATAAAGGCTCTAACAGCTTGCCAAATATAGAGTGGACGCACGATGGCAATACGTACAACACGGTGGCAATCACCATGGAGGCGTCACCGGATCAGCCAACCTTAGTTCACATCGTGCGCTCAATGGTGCGTGTCAGTCAGAATATGGCCTCTATCACGACCACGGCGGCGACGCCCTGGCGATAGCCCGCCTCAACGCGGCCGTTGACGTCGTCTGCGTCGCCCAGGCCGGTCGCGCGTCCGGCGCGGCCTAACCCTCGCTCTCGCCCGCTCGCGCGTCAGGTCACGGCACCTCCGCTAAGGCCGCACAGACCAAGGGTGTCCCTACGCCTCACACCTGGCGACGGCCCGTTGTGTCCCCTAACGTACCCCACGCTATTAACTGGCTATTGCGCGGGGACGGACCCCGCTCTTTGTCCTGGGCGACGTGCGCCTCTTTGTCCTCGGCGCGTGGTGAAAGCGCCTTATGGGAGAATGTGCGCTATTTTGTCAAGGTGTGACAATGTGGCGGGGCGGCCGCGCGTCAGGGTGAAAGGTGTTTGTTGACAAGTTGGGAAAGTCCCATTGACGCCCCCGTGTCCACATGTCACCCTTAAATCAGGGCTAGTTAGGCTCCCTGGCCCTCGGCTCCGGGTGTTTTTCATGGGCGCACGGGGCTGTTTTCTCGGGTGCTCCGGACGGCCGGTTGTCTTTGGACACGCCACCGGCTGGCCGGTGTATCCGCTGACGGCCGCGCCGTCACGGGGATACGACGATCCGTGAGTGGCGCGTGTGGCGAGAGCGGCGAGAGCGGCGCGGTAGGAGCGTCGTTCGTAGCGAGGCGTGGGGAGGTAGACGGATGAGGGCGGCGGGACAGAAACAGGCAATGGATACGCGCACCGTGGTTGGCCTGAGCGAGACACAGATAGCGGCGCTGCTAAATGTGAGCGCCAAGACCGTGCGCCGCGCCCGCGAGGCCGGCACGCTCCCGCGCGAGGTTCACGCGGTCATGATCGGTCAGGCGCGCCGCTACCTCGTCGTGCTCGATGAGGGCTTGCCGACCGCGTCCATACATGGCGTGCCCGCCGCGTCCATGCGCTTTACGTCGGCGTCCATACCCGCGTCCAAGGAGGCCCATACATGAGTGCGCCACATGGCGATGTCCGCGATGTCCGCGAGGACAGCGGGTCGTTCTCCTGGCCGGATAGCACGCCCACGGCGCTGCGCACGGACGCGCCGCCGCCCGGCGCTCCGCTCAAGGACGACGAATTGGGAGGCGCGATCACGACGCCGAACGTCCCGCGCTGGTGGAGCTTCCGCACGAGCGCGGCCGACGATCCGCGCCGGATGAGCGCCTACTTTGAGCATGGCCGCGCGACCAAAGGCCCGCGCCCCATCCTGGGGGCGCAGATCCACGACGCGGCCGGCGCGGCGGGCGTCCACGCGATGCCCCACGCACGCGGCCGTATCCCTGTGACCGCGCGCGCCCATCCCGACTACGCCGAGGCTAAAGCCCCCGTCAAGCCACTGTCGAGGGAGCAGACCGCCTACGCGATGTATCACGCCCTCGACCGCCTCGGCGCGCACAAGGCCGCGCACGTCGGGCCGAAGAAGCCAAGCGACCGGCCGGAGCGTCCTGGCTCGGGCGAGATCGACCTGGCCCCCGCGACGAGCGTTGGCGCGACGAGCGGCGTCCAGGCGGGCGCGACCGCCGCCGTTATGGAAACCACCGGCAGCGTCGAGTCCGGCGGCGCGCATGCGCGCTGGTCGACCTACACCCACACGTCGCGGCCGGGCGATACGCGCCACGTCCACGCCTACGCCGACCACGAGGGCCTGGTCACCAAAGGCCCTGAGCACTTGCTGGGCGCGCGGGCCGACCATCTCGCCGCTGTCGAGGACGAGGGCCTGACCACGGTGCATCACCCGCGCGGCCGCCGCCCGCAGGGCCACGACCGCCAGAAAGATTACACCGAGGCGACGACGCATCGCGTGCGCCCGCTCTCACGCGATGGCGCGGGCCTGGGCCTGCTGCGTAGCTTCATCACGGCCGCGCCCTGCGCCTATAACAAACCCGTTGACACTGAGCCTGACGCCGACGACACGCCGGCGGCGACGACGACGAGCGCGCCGGTCGCGGAGAGCGCGCCCACACAGACACGCCGTGCGGGCTATACGGCGCCCGCGCCAGCGGAGCGTGCCCGTGGAGACACGGCGCCGGTCCGCGAGACAACGGGCGCCGTGGTCGGCCCGGCCTGGCGTCAGTACCGCTCCGCCGGCGCCGGCGTGGGGCGAGCGAAAACCACCGCCTATGAGATGCCCGATTATCGGGCCTACGCGACGCGCGGGGTCGCCATCGCGGCGCGTGAGAGTGATGTGGACGTGCGGCTGCAGGCTGTCGCGCTCTCGGGCTGTCCATCTTCTGCCGACGCCGGCGAGGGCACGGACGCGCGCCGCGTTGGCGGACGCGCGTTGGGCGCGGTGCAGGGTATCGGGCAAGACGACGCCCTGGCGGCGCGCGTGCAAGAGCAGCTCGCCGCCTGGCAGCCGGCGCACCTGGTGGCGGTGCTGGCGACGCCGGCCGACCTGCTTGTCTGCGAAGCCGCGTGGGGCCTGCATCTCGGGCTCGGCCTGGTGCTCGTGGAGAGCGAGCCATGGGTGCGCGCCCGCCTGGTGGCCGCACGGGGCGAGGCGTGGGGCGGCCGCTTTGATCGGCTTTTGGCGCACGTCCGCGACAGTGGCGGCTCGGTGTTCCAGCGCATCGGACCGGACGCGGCGGCCGGCCGCTGCTTGAATGAAGCTCTCGCGGTGGCGCGGCAAAACGTCGGCATTGGGCAGCAGCCCGCCGGTTTTGTCCGTGCGTTCATCGTAAGCGATGGCGCGGGTGGCCCGCCCATCGCGCGCGACCTCGCCAGGAGCGCGCTGGTTGCGGGTTGCGAGGTGACGACAATCACGGTTGCTGGCTTCGGCGGAGGGGGTGTGCTATGATCGCCCAACCACTCGATCTTGTGGACGTCCACCCGGCCACGCCGCCGTCGTTGTACGGTCCCGCGTACGAGGCCGACGCGCCGATCCTGCGCGCGCTCCTGGCGGCCGTGCTCGACGCCGACGCCCCACTCGCGGAGATGCGCGCGCGCCTGGTAGACGAGGCGAACACGGCGCCGCTCGCGCTGCTGTTTCCGAACGGAGACCGCGTGCTTGTGACGGATTATCGGCAGGTGCCCGTGCTCGTCGCGGCGATTGGTCTGCCCGCGCACGCGTTTGCCGCCCAGGCTCCCGCCCTCGCGGCCGGCCTGGTCGCGGTGAACCAGCGCGACATGTTGCTGCAGGAGGCCGTCATTCAGTACTCTCGCAGCCCCAACTATCGCCGCTCCGCGCCGGTTGACGCTCAGATGAGAGGGCTCCAGCGGTGGCTCAATGTCCCCGGTGCGGCCGGGTCCTTGCCTACCGTCCGCCATCGTGGGGACGCCGGCCATGCACACGCCGTGGACGGCGCGGAGTAGCATCCCATGTCGGATAACTCGAACCCCCAGGCATCCTTCGACCTCAGCGTCGTGGTGGAGACCGACAAGGCACTCGCCAACTTGCGCGCGCTCCACGCCGAGGCGCTGGCGACTGACGCCGACCTGCAGAAGCTCAAGAAGGACGCGCTCGACGCCGCGAACGCCGCCGGCGTGAGCATTGGCGTGGGCGGCCGGAACGCGGGCAAAGCGTCCATACCCAGCTACCAGAACGTCGCTAATATGTTCGGCGGCCAGAACCTGGGCACGACCGCGTCCGCGATCCCGCAACTGGCGCAGGCTATCGGCGCGGTCATCGCCCGCGAAATGGCCGTGGTCAAGGGGGCGAGTGGCGGTGGTACGGCGGGGAACACCCAGGACCTGGGCGCGCAGATCGCGGCCGCGCTGCAGAACGCCGCGCCGGCCGCTGGCGCGACAGGAGCCTCCCCGAGCGGCGGCGCGGACGCGCACGCGCAGTTGCTGGCCGACGCCCTCGACACCACGCGCCTGACGCTCTCGCAGTTGCAGGCGGCCGTCGCGGCGAACACGCAGGCGCAACAGCAGGCGGCGCAGACCGCGCCCACGCCCACGCCCTCGGCGCAGGCCCAGGGGAGCGGCGCGGCGACGACGGGCGCCGTACCCGCCCCCCCGCTGCCGCCTCCGGTCCTGCCCGCGCAGCCTGTACCGGCCCCGACGCCGCCACAGGCCACGTCTACGCCATCCCCACATACGGGGCAGCCTAGCGGGCCAACGCGCGCGCCGACGCCCACACGCGGCTCTAGCGGCGCGTCCGGTGGCACGCCGCCGCTACCTAGCACGCCGCCCACACCGACGCCCGCCCCGTCGGCTGGTGGCGGTGGCCTTGGCGGCTTCATGCAGGGCTTGCAGCGCGCCGTCACGCCCCAGCGGGTGAGCGGGTTTGTGCGCGCGGGCGCGGCGGGTCCGGCCGCCCTGGCGAGCCACGCCGGCGGCTCCCTGATCGACTCGCTTCTGCCTCTGTTGATGGACAACCCTGTCGGCGCGCTGGTCACCGGCGCGGCCGCTGTCGCGGGCGGCGTGGCGCTTGGTGTGGGCGCGGAACAAGCGACGAACCGAACCGGAGCCGAGGCGCTGGCGTTCAACGCCGGTGGCTCGGGCACAAGCGCGATTGGCAACACGACCGACGCTCAATACCAGCAGTATTTCCGCGCGCAGACCGTGGGCCAAAACTTCAACTATGACAACGCCACGTCGCAGCGCGCGGCCCTCCAGATGGGGCTTGCCGGCCAGAACGGCGCGGAGATTATCGGGCCGCAGGGTAATGGTAACCTTGCCAACGCCCTGGCGCTCTCGCGCATTTCCGGCGGCGCGGTCACGACCGACCAGGCCGGCGCGCTCACCAGTACGCTGGCCGTGCAGGGCAACAACTCGTCGTCGCAGATTGACCGTATCTTCCAGGACCTGGTCAACGGGGCCAACGCGGCGCGGCTGCCGGTCGGGCGCATGGTGCAGACCTTCGCGGACCTGACGGACGCCACCAACGGCGCGCGCATCAGCGTGTCCGGCCTCATGGCCGTGCAGCAGTTGATGGGGCGCGGCGTCAACGCGAGCCAGGTGATGGCCCCGATGATGAACGCCACCGGCGGCGACGCTTTCCAGGTCGCGGGCCAGTTGGGCATCAGCGTCGACCAACTCAAGAAGATGCAGGTCAGCGGGAACGTCGCCGGCGAGTACGACACGCTGGCGGCCATGGCGCAGCGCAACCGGGGCACGGGCTCGGCCGTGGACGAGAACAACGTCCTCAACATGATCAAGTCGACGGGCTTGGTGAACCTGAGCGGTGTGTCGGCCGCTAACCAATACAAATTCGTGGACAAGTTGTGGGCCGATGACACGAGCGGCGCGCAGGCGCTCGTCGCGGGTGGCGCGCGGAGACACGCGACGCCGGGCGGCGCGCAGGCTCTCGCCGCGCGTATTGGGCAACAGACGGCGCAGCAAGCGCAGCCGCAGGCGCAGCACCTGCTGCATACCGCGCAGGCCACGGAGGCGCAGACCAGTCCGGCCGACCGTGCGCTGATTGCCGCCGCCAACGCCCTGAGTCGTGCCGCCGAAATGCTCATGAACGCGGGCCGCGTGCCGGGGGCGACGCCGGGCACACCTGGCGCTCCTGGTACACCTGGCGCGGCGGGGACGACGCCCGACCTGGCGAGCTTGCTCAAGGGCCTGGGCTTGCCCGACCTGTCGGGCCTGCTACGGGGGACCGGCATCCCTGGCGACCTCAAGAGCCTGAACCTGCCGATCCCCGCGAACGTCGCGCGGTACTTGAACCCCTTGTCGCCTGGCTTCAACCCTGAGAAGGCGGGCGGGGCGGCCGGGCAGGACCTCATGCGCCATCTGGCCGCGAACGGGGGCTTGACGTGGAACGGTATCAACACGGACATTAACGAGCTGTTGCGCCTGGGACCGAGCGGCGGCAACCCCACGGAGATCGGCACGCAGCTAGGTCAGAAGGCGCGGCAATGGGTCGGCACGACGGCGGGCGACTTGTCGCGTGGTGGAGGCGCGCTGCTTCACGGCGTTGGCAACACTATCGGGGGCGCGGGCAGCGCCGTCGGCCATTTCCTCAACCAAGAGGCCACCGACCTGGGCAGCTCGGGCGTGGTCAAGGCGGCGCAGGAAGCAGCCACGCGCATCGGCCAGGCGTTCGCGGCCGCCATGCAAGTGGGCGTGGACGCGGGGCGGCTCGGCCAGCAGGTCGGCTCCGGCATCGGGCATGCATTCCAGGTGGCGACGACGGCCGGCGCGGACGCGCTGCACTTGGGCGAGCAGGTCGGCTCGGAGGTAGGGCACGGCTTGCACGACGCCGTACGCACCACGACGGACGCGGTCCACCTGGGCGAGCAGTTGGCGAACAACCTACGCAACGCCATCCTGTCGGGGTGGAACGCGCTGGTCAAGGACATAGGCACGACGATCACGACGGCCACGAGCGACTGGACAGCCTTCACCGACGCGATCATTAGAACCATTGGGGGGATCGGCCAGGCGTGGGGCGCGTGGGGTAAGGCCATCACCGACTTCCTGCACAACCCACTGGGCGGGTTTCACGTCCCGCGCACGACGACGACGCGCACGACAACGTCTACCACGACGACGGCGACACAACCTGGGTCGCCTGGGTCGCCGGGCGGATCGGGCGGCGGGTCGCTTACCGTGACGCCGACGGGCGGCGGTAAGGCGCAGGCCCTGACGTCGAGCGAGCGGCTGATGGTGCCCTCCTTCCAGGGCGGCTCCAACCCGCTCACGCCCGAGTTGTACAGCCAGTACGCGGCGGCGAGCAAGAAGTATGGTGTCCCGCTGTCGGAGTTACTGGTACAGGGGTCGTCTGAGTCGAGCTTCAACCCCAACGCGAGCAGCGGGCTGGCGTACGGCATCGCCCAGTTTACCACTGGGACGCTGGCCGACGCGAACAAACGGTGGGGCACCAACTACAACATCAACAACCCGTCGCAGATGATCCAGGCACAGGCCCACCTGGACCGTGAGCACTTCAACCAAACCGGCTCCTGGGCCAAGGCCATGGAGCTATATAACCCCGGCGACCCCACGTACGGCTCCAACATGGACAACACGGCGCTACAGATCCACGGGGAGCTGGTGGTCCATGACGCGGCGGGGAACGTCGTGGGCACGGTCGCCATCGACCCGCAGCGCGTGCCCGTCGGCAACAACCACCAGAAAGGGCCGAAGCCGCCGGCGCACACACGCCAGGTACCAAAGGCGCACCAGACCAAGACGATCCAGCCGGGCTCGGCGGTCGCCGGTAACCCGCTGCATCGCTGGTAACCCCACGCGGAAAGAGAAGGAGAGCAACCATGAACTACCGTTACCCGACTCAGGACGGCGCGGCGATCCGGCCGGTTGCCGCGCAGGAGAGGCCGCGTCCTGTCCTGGACGCCCTCGCTGTGCGCCCCAACGTGGACGCCGCCGAAGCGGCGCGCGCCCAGGTTGCCGCCTACGGCCTGCGCATCACCAATCTCATCGCCAGCATGGAGCAAAAGAGGGCGCGCAACCATGCCCTCGCGGGGCGTGCGGCTATCCTCGCTAACAGGGCGCATGCCTTCGCCGCGTCGCTCGGGCGGGAGAGCGCCCCGACGGCGCAGACCGTCGCCGGCTTACTGGGGCTACTGGCCGCCAGCCTCGAAGAGAGCACCGCCTTGATGGCGGGCTACATCGCGGAGGGCGAGCAGCTCCACCTGGTCGAGCAATATCAGGAGGCGGCGCTGAGTGAGGCCGAGGGCATCGAGGCGGGCGCGCGCGCCGAACAGGACGCCCTCACCGACGACTGGCGCGCGGAATGGCGGGCGGAGCTGCACGACGTGACCGGGACCGACGCCGCGCCTACGGGAGCGGCGTGGCCGATAGGAGCGCGCAGGGCGGCGCGCGGGAGGGCTAGCAGCTAGCTAGTATGTACTACTATGCCTGACCATTTTGACATATGCAAGGCGATCCGCAAAGACGGACGGCCGTGCCAGAATCCAGCGACCGCGACGGGCTATTGTTTCGCCCATGATCCAGGCATGGACGAGGCGCGGCACGAGGCGCGTGTGCGCGGCGGCCAGGCGAAAGCGACCGCCGTGCGCCTGGAAAAGCTCCTCCCTGACGTGTTGCGCCAATCAATGACGGTCACCCTCCGCGCGATGCGGGCGGTTGAGGCGAAGACGCTGGAACCCGCGCGCGGGCAGGCCATCGCCGCACTGACCACAAGCCTGACGCGGCAGTACCTCGCCGGCGTGCAAGTGGAGCGTTTGACCGACCTGGAAGCGATGCTCACGGCCAAGAACGGCGCCGGCGCGCTCGATACGCCGGAGGATGAGGAGGGGGGCGACGATGTCGCTTGAAAGTGAACTGCGCCGCCTCACGAAGCTCGCGGAAGATCGCGCCGTGGAGGACGTCGGCGCGTCTAGCGTCCTCCCCGAAACCGCCCGCTGGTGGCGCGCGCTGCCGCGCCGTCGCCAGATCGCGGAGCTGCGCGACGCGCCCAACCGGACGCCCTTCGACTGCCCCTCGCTCAGTGGCGCGCGCTGCCCACACCACGTCCACGCCCTCCTGCGGCGTGCCGCCGAGTACGGACAACGCGACTGGCTGCGGGTCGATGTGGCCCGCGTGTGGAGCATGGCCCAACACGACGACGAGGGCGGGCCACATGGCTCTACCTGGGCCGCGTTCTTCGCGATCGTGGCCGAGATCGCGGCGGGCGATCCCGCCGCCGCGAGCGCGACCATGCCGCCGTGCCCGGTCTGCGAGTCGTGGTTGTGCGCCGACAATCATCAAGTGGCCGGCTGGGTGCGCGTCCTCCCGCTCGACAAGTGGACCATGCTCGTCCTGTTGGGCCAGAACCTGGACTGGCGCGATCCCCACTTGCCATCCATCGAAACGCAGACCGCCTGGATCACGGGCCAACAGATGCCACCCGACAGCGCCCTGACGCCGCACGACGCCGCGCGCCTCTACCTGGCCGATCCCGCCTACGCTCCGGCGTGGGAGGCCACAAAGCGCGACCTGGCCGACGTGCTGGCCCACTCGCCTCAGTATCGCTCTATACCTGGTCTTGACCTCACGCGGATTTGACCTAGCTAAAAGGAGACACTAATGTTCAACGAGCGCGACCGCTATACGCCCCACAACGCGACCACAGGCGCGCCACGGCCCGTCGCAAACCCGCCCGTCGCGATGGAAGCTGAGTTGTATGGACGCCCAGGGCAAGGCCCACGGACGCCCAGGGCAGGGCGCTACCAACCCGCCGTCTTTGGGCAGCGCCCCGAGCAGGAAATTGTCCGTGTGGTCCCGCCGGCGCACTTGCAGGACCGTTGGAACAGGATTATCCAACGGCTGCGCCTGCTGCGCCGCTCACAGTCCGTCGCGGCGGCGGCTCTGGCTGGATCGGTCGGCACCGAGTACGACTCGTATGGGCGCGTGAAGGGCGCTGTCGAGGACATGATGAGCCTGGCCTGGGAGGGCGAAATCGCCGTGATGGAGGTCCGGCTGCACCTGGCCGATGAGGAGCAGGAGGGCGACGCGGCAACCGACCAGGGGCAGTTGCCGGAGCCGGCCGCGTAACCCAACCCACGAAGCGCCGGCGTCGCGCCCCCGTGAGGGCCGACGTATGCGGGACGACGCGCACGAGTGCTGCCTATGACACGCGCCTCTGCCGCTTCGCCCGCGTCGGGCGCGTGTCACCCGTCGTCGGCCTGTCGCTGATGGCCGAGGCACCCGAGTTCCCTCTCGCGCCTCGGCTATCGCCAGGCCGGCGACGTCCGACCGGACTGGTGGGTTCGCCTTCTTTCCCACCAGTCCGGTCGTATCAACAGGACGCTCATTCTTTCCGCGACTACCGTCGCGGACACGGGCACTCCCTCTCGCAGGGCACCCTCTAGTCACCCCTCACGGGGCTCGGGTGCTCCTATGGCCGACTGGAACTTTGCCTGCGATTTTAGGCTCTACGCGAAACAACCCTACGGGAAAATCTTTCAACTAACGACGCTCCACAGCATCGACGCGACGCTGGTCACCAACGCCGGCGTCAATCAAATGCGGGTCGTGCTGTACGATCCAGGCCAGCGCCTGCGTAACCTGACCGACGCGCAAGGCCGCCTGCATCCGATGCAGGCGATCCAACTGCGCTTGAACAACCGGCATAACCAGTGGGGCGTGGCCTGGACCGGCTACATCGACGCGGTCCACTTTATCTTCGATCCGCAGCAAGGCGACCTGTGTCAGATCATGTGCTCGGGGCCGGTCAAATTGTGGGAGATCACTAACACGTCGCCCAAGTCGGCCTACGACCTGGCGCTCGCCTATATGCGCAATGCCGCCAGTTCGCAGCTCCTGGCCTATTCGGCCGAGGCCGTGGGCTACCCGACAAGCAACCTCATCATCGACCCCATTGTGGACTCGGGGACCGGCTTCAACAACATGATCACCGACGTCCTGTCCAACCCCCAGGCCCAGTCGTGGTCCTCGATCATCCAGGCGCTGCAGAGTAACGCCGGCATAGAATGGTTCTTCGATGAGGAGGGCAAATCGTACTGGCGGCAGGTCGGCTACCTGCGCGTGCCTCGCTATGGTTACCGGCCCGTGCTCGAGGAGGACGTCCTGAACGCGGACCTGGCCGAAGGCGATACGGGCGTCGTGACGAAGGTCAGCGTCCGTTTCGCCGTGGCGGGCGCGCCCTACTCGGCCGGCCCCAACGACACTAATAGTCCGGGCAACGTCGTAGCCGAAGCGCCCGCCTCGATGATCCAGCACCTGCGCCAACGTGAGGTCGTGGAGTACATTCCCTGGCTGCGCTCCGGCTCGGATGGCGTTCCGACGGCGACCTTCCTGGCAAACTTCCTGCTGCAGCAGTACTCCGCGAACGTTATCACGGGGTCGATCACCATTCCGGCCGACCCCATGTTCCGCGTCGGGACCGTCTGCGAGATCCCCAGCTTGCGCGGCGACGGCAGCACGATGCTGTTCTACATTTCGTCTATCGCCTATGCCCTCCAGTGGAACGACCACTGGACCATGACGCTCGGCCTCACGTACGGGCACACGAAGGGCCAGAACTTCCCATACAACGAGGCGGCGACCTACCCGCTATGGACGCCGGCCGACGCGGCGGCGTACAAGCTCAACAGCCCTAGCAGCTACGCGCTGCTGCCAACAGCTCAGGATAACCCGACCAAGATCACGACGATCTTCCAAATCAGGCAGGTGGCGGGCACGCCTAAAGGACAGGTGTTGGTCGATCCTGGCTGGTTGCCTATCGGAGCGAACGTTAGCCTGGCGCTCGGGGACGGGGCGCCGGTGGGCGAGCAGGGCTACACCGTGGCGCGCGGGCCGCAAAACTCGACGCCGACAATCCAGATCGCGCCCGCGCCGGGTCTGCCGACGGCGGCATACATAACCATAATTGACCCAAGTCCAGCCGCGAGCACCCCCACGACGGTGGACCCGACACTGACCACGACGACGAGTCCCCTCACCACGACGAGTCCTATTACCACGACGACGTACACGACGAGCCCTGGCGGGAGGAAGCGCGGCACGGGCTCCGGCCAGAGCCAGTCAGGTCCCGCGCCCACGTCCCCCAGCAACCCCGCGACGCTTGCCATGCGGGCGCTGGCGCTGGCGTACAGCGTGCGGGACGCGCCCGGCGCCTCGCACTACATTTTGGGCACGCACGGCGAGGCTGACGCCAATGGCGAGCGCCATTGGGACTGTAGCGGGCTCGTGTACTGGGCCTACTGCAATGTCGTGGGCGGCCGCTGCGACTTCAACCCGCCCTCGGGGCCACAGTACTATTACATGCAGCAACACGGCGCCGTGCCGATCAACGTCAACGACGCGCAACCAGGCGACCTGCTGTTTATCGGTCCGTACGAGCATATCGGGTTCTGCTGGCGTGCTGGTGGCTTCGCCTCGGGCCAAACCTACGGGGCCAATAACTCCGTCGACGGGCTGCGCATCTTCGATACCAATGGCTACCACGGCGAGAGCGGCTTGCCCTTCAATCTGGCCTTGGATATGAGCGGCGTCACGGCGACATCCTAACGAGGCTCCGCCTCAGACCGACGAGATGTAGGAAATGGGCAGAGGCATGAGCAATGGATGAAGGCCTCTGGTTGCGGAAATCAGCGCGGTGCGGTACACCTGCTGTCATGAGACCGCGTAGCGGTCGGTTGGCGCGAAGCCGCCCACAACCAGAGGCTACCATGAGCGTATCACAGTCCACGTCCGTCGCGATGATCCTACGAGAGCATGTGACCCTGGAGGTCGAGAGTATTGATCGGATGTACCTCAACGTGTATGTGCCGGTGCTGCAACGAGCGGCGGGGGTGGTGGGCTTCTTTCGCCGCCACCGGGGTGCGACCTTCGCCTCCTCGGCGCTGATGGAGCCAATCAGTACGGCCTTTATCGCGGCCTTGGAGCGGTATGCCCGCACGCAGGGGGTGCCGCTGCTCACCTTCGCCAAAGGACAACGCAAGGATGACGTGGCGGCCGCCCATCTGGCGCATTTTGAGGGCCAGGAAGGGGTGCTCTTCATCGGCAAGGCGCAGGAGAAGGCGCGCGTCTTCCGCACGGAGAAGCGGCGCAATCCCCAGACGGGCCAGCCGTACCCCTGGATCGTGCCGTCCACGGCGCTAGTCAACCACTACTACATTTATGCCGTTGATGCGGACTTTGGCCCCTTCTTCCTGAAATTCTGCTCCTACTTCCCGTACACCGCCAAGCTGTGCCTGAATGGGCATGAGTACCTCAAGCGGCAGCTGTCCAAGGAGGGTATCGCTTGCGAGGCCCTGGACAACGGCCTCCTGTCCTGCGCCGACCCGGCCCGCGCCCAGGAGATCGCCGACGGCCTCTCCGCGTCCTTGATCGACGGGTTGCTCCGGAAGTGGCTAGCGCGCCTACCCCATCCCTTCACGCCTGCGGACCGCGACGCGGGCTACCGCTATGACGTGTCCATCCTGCAGGCCGCGTGCGCGCTGACGCAGGTGCTTGATCGCCCCGTCACGGGGCGTGTCCTGTTTGAGGAGGTGATCCGCGAGAACCTCGACCTGGGGCGTCCCAGCCAGGTGCAACTCATCTTCGACCGTCGCGTGACCACGCGCACGCCAGGGCGCTTCCGCACCCGCGTGATCACGCAGGGCGTCGTGCCCTCGCTCTATGTGGACTATAAGAAGACACGCATCAAGCAATATCACAAAGAAGGACGGGCGCTGCGCACCGAGACCACCATCAACGACACGCGCGACTTCGCCATCGGCAAACGGCTGCATAACCTGCCCGCGCTACGGGCGGTCGGCTTCGCCGCCAATCGACGTCTACGCGACGTCCAAACACTCAGCCACGATTGCCTCCTTGGTGACGACACGTTCCAGCAGGTCACGCGGCCCCAGGTCGTCGCGGGCCAACGTGTCTCCGCCTTGCCCTGCGCCGACCCGCGCGTGCAGGCCCTTTTGAGTGTGCTTGTGTTGTATTGTCTGTTGCCGCAGGGGTTCGCCAACAAAGACGTGCGGGAGCGCCTCGCTCTCCTCCTGGGCCGTGATCCCAGCGCCATGACCCCCGGCACGATGACCTACGACCTGCGCCGCCTGCGCCTGCATGGCTTGATCGCACGCATCCCGCACACCCATCGCTATCGCGTCACCACCGAGGGCTTGCGCACCGCGTTGTTCTTCACCCGCGTCTACGCGCGCATCCTGCGCCCCGGCCTGGCGCGTATCGCCCCGCTCGCTCCCCCCGGCGATACGGCGCTGCAGCCCTATTTCGACCGATTGGAGGGAGCCATTGACCACTGGATCGACCAGGCCAAACTCGCCGCCTAAACTTGACGCAATCGCACGAGATGTCCCTGTTCAAGACATCTAGCGAGGCGCGCTAATGGGACAGGGGAGAGATGGCCGTTGATGTACAGACACTCACCGCATTAAAAGCGCCTTCTCCCCTGCCCCTACCTATTTAGGACGCAGCCGTGATAACGAGCACCGTCGCGGCGCCCGCCGCGTTGTATGCGGTGGCCGCCGTTTGCCCGTAGGACACGAACACGCGGAACGGGAGCTGCTGCCCGCTCAGGCCCTTCGGCAGCAGCGTCGACGCGAGATGGAGCGTGAGCCGTAGCGTGCCGTCGGGAGCGATGATCCCCTGTGCCAATGTATCGCGCTGCCACGTCGAGGTACTAAAGCCCGATCCGGGCGATAGGTCCATCACGCGGGCGCGCCGACCCGGCTGGTAGCCGACGCCAACGACATGGACCACGACCGGCGTCGGTCCAAGCGACACGAACGACGGCGACACATAGACCTCGGGCCTCGTCCCGAAGAGCGGGCGGGGCGCGGTCGTCGTCGCAGCGGGCGGGGCGGCGTTCACCAGGGCGCCCCCTCCCATCAGGACGTTCAGGCTGACCATACCAGCGGCCACAACAAGCGCTTTCATCTCGATCCTTTCAGTGTCTCGACGTCGGGATATAATCCGTGCGTAGGCGTGCCGCCGCCGCCCAGGCCCCAACTCTGCAAGTAATAGGGGATCGCCAGGCCGTACCTCCGCGCGTGCGCGCGCAGGCCCTCGGCCGTGTCGCGGGCCTCGTCGGGCGTCAACTGGAAGCGCCGCGTCACGTCGGCGTACGCCTCGATGCTGTGCTCAATGACCGCGCGGTGTTCCGGCGTGCCGAGGGGCGGCATCGGCAAGGTGCGGCGTGAGCCGCGCCGAGTTCGGACCGTCGTTGGTGGGGTGGTCGTGGCGTCGCTACGGGTCATGTGTTATGGATCTCCTGTAACCATCCAGCAAAACGGTTCCTCTGCTCCTCTGCCTTGAATCGCTGCAGGTTCTGGTTGAGGGTGGTAAACGTCTGCGCTTCCGGCGACTGGGGCAGGCCCATGCTACTCCAACCGCTGCGTTCTTTCCATGTCCGGCGGTGGAAGGTAAGGAGCTTGTCATAGATCGCGCGCGCGTCATCAATGGTCTCCGCAGCCTCCATATCGGGGAACACATCCGCGTGGGTTTGTACCGGCATATCGGGCGACGTAACAGCGAACTTGGGTGGTCGACCGGGCTTACGTTCGGCAACGCTCATGAGATCCTCCTGATTAATGAGATAGTCACGCCCCACCTTGGCGGCCGGCAGCCGGCCGTCGTGGATCAGCTGTTGCACCCGGCGAGGGGAAATGCCTAACTGCTGGGCTGCGGCAGTCGTCGTTATCTTATCCACGCCTTTACTATACGCCATAACGAATAGTTTTTTCAACACACATCGTCACGACATCGGGGGGGGCAGGGGCCGGAAAGCGACCAGGCCCCCCCCCTTATTGAGTGCAACTGTTCGGGGGACAGGCCCCGGCGCGAGGGGACACAGAGAGGGGCTACGCGGCGCCACTGGCACGCCCGTTGTGTGCCTCACGGATCACCGCGATAGCACGGTTGGCGGCCACGGCGTTTTCGTGCGAGCCACCCACATCAGGGTGCCCTTGCTTCTGCGCCGCGCGATAGACCGCTTCACAGGCCCACAGGGGCGCGTCCTCGCGTAGATGCAGGGTGCTATACGCCTGGTTCAACGGCGAGGATGCGCCCCGCTGCGCCCGCCCTGTGCCCGCACGTTGCCCTCCTGGCTCGGTGTGCCCGCTGGTACGGCGTCCGCCACGCTGGCCGCCGCGACGGCCGGCGTGATCGGACGCACCGTTGGCCCTGTGGGCATGGGCGCGACCGTGGGGCATATCGCCGGTGGCAGCGTCATCCCACGGTACCCTGTTCTCCGGAGAAAACCAGGAGCGGGACCACAGGTTCAGGTGATCCCGCTCGTCAGCCGGCAAGACCCAGCCGCGCCGGTCGCGGTCAAACCGCAAGCCAGTGGCATAGGTGAAACACCTTTTGAGGTCCGTACGGATTTCCTCGAATTCCAGCGGGTCGCAGGTCGACCATTTAAACAGCACATCCGGCCCGTCGGCGCGCAGGTAGAGGACGGTCGGTGTCGGCTCGGTGGTCATAGTTCCTCCTCGGACGCGGGCTCCCCGAACAAGCGCTCCATGAGCGCGTCCGCGTCCATACCGTCCTCGCCAGATGTGGGCTGTCGCTCCTCCGAGGCCCACGCGGTTGCTGCGGTAGGCACACGATGGGGATCAGTCTGCGGTGGTTGCTTACAGGCATCGCAGCAGACCCCGCCGGGCGTGGGGACGCCGCACCAGATGCAGGTGTCGTACGGTCCCATCGGCTGCTCAGTAGGCGGCGACGGCGGCGTGACCTTGACCGCCACGGGCGTGGGACGCGCGGCAACTCGCACACACGCCGCGTCTAGGACGCGCACGCTCGCCGTAAACGCCGCCGTCGCCTCGGCGCGTTCCGCGTCCGTGGCGGCCAGGGCCACGCGCTTCGCCAGGTCGCCGGCGTCCTTGGCGCCACCAAGCCAGCCGGCGGGGGGCATAACCGTCACGACGCCCGCCAGCGCCAGGGACGCGCACAGCGCCGACCTGGCGCCACGTCCAGCCTCGTCGGCGTCCAGGGCCACCACCACGCCAACGCCCGCTAGCCCGCGCATACTGGCCCGCGTGAGCGCGTCACTCGTTCCTAACAAGGCCAACGCTGGGGGAGCCGCCGTTGGGTCCTGCGCGCGTGCATGTTGGGCCAGCGCCAGGGCGTCAGCCGGTCCCTCGACCAGGACCAGCGGGCGCCGCTCGACGCGCGCGCGGTCGATGGCCTCGAAGGGCCAGACGCCACTGGCGCCCCTCAGCTTGCGCTGCTTCCAATCCTTAAACGCGGCGCAGGCGACGGGCGACCAGGCGTCGGTCGGGTCCGTACAAAGGCGGCCCATCGCGTTCACCAGGCGCCCCGTGGCGGGATCGGCCAGCGGGTAGACCACGCGGCCAACCGCCTGGCCCGTATCTTGGGGCCAGATGTTCGGGCCGACGTAGCCCGCGCCCAGGTCAGCCGCCACCATGGGGTCCAAGCCACGCCCCCGTAAATAGACGGCGCCGGGACACGCGGGGTCGCGCAGCGCCACGCACGCGTCTGGCAGGAGGGCCAGGAAGTCGCGCGCCGCCGGCGTCGGGCTCGCCGCCAGGCGCTCCTCGCGATCGGCGTCCGCCCGCGCGCGCTCGGCGCGGATCTGCCGGCCGATGTCCTCGACGGTCGGCGCGCGCCGAGGCGTCGGGCGTCGTGACGCGCCGTCCCTGCCGGTCCCGGCGGGGACGGCGCGGGCGGGCCAGAAGTCGCGCAGCGTCCCGGACTCCCCGCAGGCGTGGCAGTGGAAGAGCCCGGTGCGCGGGTCGACCGATAACGACTTCTGGTGGTCGCCGCCGTGGATGAGGCAGCGGTAGCGGATACGCCCACCCGAGCGCAACGGGCGCGGGTCGTAGGCGTCGAGGTCGGCCTGCCAGAGCATCGGGTGGCCGTTCTTCGTGCGCGGGATCGCCGCCGGCCCCAGCGGAGAGGGGGAGGCGCTCATCGGACCTCCTCCGCCAGCTGGCACTGGTCGCCGTTGAGCAGCAGGTGCGTGGGCCGCCCGGTCATGCCCTGCCGGTTTTTGTCGATGGTGAGCTTCAGCGGCACAATGCCGGCCCGAGCGCGCTGGTTCTCTTTGTTCCACTCCTCCAACTCTTTCTTCTCAAGCTGGGCGAGCGTCAGGATGGCGTCCGCGTTGTACTCCAGGTCGCCGCTTTCTTTCATCGCGGACATGCCGCCGTCCTTATACCCCGCGCGATTTTGGCTAGAGATGGCGAGCACCGCGCAGCCGTGGCGCTCCCCCAGCGCGCGGAGCTGCGGCGTGAGGCGGTCGATGCGCTCGCGCAGTTCCGCGCCGTCGTCGCCGCCCGCCACCCTCTTCGCAAACGCCTGCAAGTAGTCGAGGACCACCAGCGCCGGCGCGTGGCCGGTGGCGTCCCGCACGCCCTCGATCAGCGTGTCGAGGTCGGGCATGACCGTGCGCGGCGCGTAGAGATGCAGACGGCCCTGCAGCTCCCGCAGCGCCCCGACCGCGTACGCCCAGTCCTCGGGCCGCATCTTCCCCTTGAGCGCGTCCGCGTACGATACGTGGCCCAGGCGGCACGCCGTCTTGCGCGCGAGGTCCAGGGCGTCGTTCTCCAGCGAGACATAGAGCGCGTCGCGGCCGTCCCGCGCCACCGTCGCGGCCCACTGCAACGCCAGCGTGGTCTTGCCGCAGCCGGGCGTCGCGGCCAGGAAGTACAGCTTACCCGGCTCCAGGCCGTTCAGCGTTTCGTCCAGGTGCCCCATCCCGGTCCGCACCCCGACGACACCGCCATTCGCGGCCGCCGCCTCCCGGCGCGTGTCGAAGTCGGACAACAGGGCGTCGGCCAGGCTATCGGCCGCGACCACCGCGTCCCCACCGGGACCGCTCGCCGCCCGCGCCTCGGCCGCGACCGCGCGGACCGCGTCGCCCACCGTCGCCGCCAGGGCGGCCACCGCCGCGTCGTCCAGGTCCTCGCCGTTGGTCGCGGCGACACCGCCCGTCAAAATCGCTGACAGGCGCTCACTCAGCCCGCTGGGGGCGGTCGCGCCGTCGCCCCTATATCCATCGGCCTCGTCGGCTCCCGCGTGCGCGTGGCGGTAGCCCTCGTCGTTCGTCGTCGTGGGGCGCTCCATGGTGTACATCGTCAAGCTCCTTCTTTCTATCGGTCGGTGTGTCGGCGGCCGCGACCGTGGCCCTGCGGCGGCGCGGCCTGCGCGATTGTTGCGGGGGCAGGGCCAGGGAGTATGGCAAAAGCTGGTCGGGTCCGCGTGCCCCATGTTCGCGCCGGCGCCGCTGCGGTAGCAAGCGGCGCCGCAGCGCGATTAATGTAATTATTCTTATTAGAATAATTAGGGGGGTTTTTACGGGCGATTTCCCCTGAGCGTCCGTAGGTATTCCCCTGAGCGTCCGTAGGTATTCCCCTGAGCGTCCGTAGGTATTCCCCTGAGCGTCCGTAGGTATTTATTGCTCCTCTTGCCCCCGATGTATCGCTCATACCGCCGCCTTATCATCGAGGTGTGGGAGTCGTCCCTGGCCCTCGGGCTGTCTTTTGCGGGGACGGCCCCGCTTGCGCGCGGGCGGCGCGGGCGCGAGCGCGTGCTGCGCCTTCTTGGCGGCGCGCTCGTGGTTGCACGCGGCGGTGTGCGGCGTGGCCTGGATGGCGACCCGCAAGCGCATCCAGGGGTTGAACCACCCGTACTTCGGCAGCTTGGCGAGCCTGCCGGGGTCGGCGTAGGCCCAGGCGCCAATGATGGCGCTGTCCGGCCGCCTTTTGTCGGGCAGGACGATAGTCTGCAGGGCCTTTTCAAAGCGCGCGCGCGTTGTCTTGGGGTTGTGCGTGTCATGGAATTGGATAAGGCCCGTGGCTTCGAGGATTTCGCTGATCTCGCGCGTCAGTGAGCGCGCGTTGCTCATGCGCAGGGCGTCCGTCAGGTACTCCGCGATCCGTTTCTCCCATTTTTCGTTGTGGGGGTCGAAGCGGTAGACCCATTGGTTCGTCAGCGCCAACTGCGGCGACCGCAGCAGGCTGTCCGACTCGTCGCGCCAGCGGCCGGGCTTGTACAGGATGTGCGTCGGCGTGCGGCCGTCGGGCGTTTTCCAGATGTCGACCAGCAGTACCGACGTTTCCCGGATCAACGCTTTCGCCTCGCGCCGGTCGATGACCTCGGCGCGCAACATCGCCAGGCGGCGGAAGCGCGTCGCGCCCTGCTCCCGCTCCTCGGAGCGATGCCACCCAAGGCCGGGTTTGCCGTCCCCGATGCGACGGATACCACGCATGTCCAGGAACACGTCAATCGGCACGCAAATATAGCCGTCGGCGTCGCGCAGGCGCGCGGGCGTGCTGGCATAGAGGGCCAGGGCGAGGCGCAGGTAGTCGGCCTCCTGGTCGCCCAGTTCTTGCGCGACGGTCCAGCACATGGCGATCTCGTCGTCCGTGAGCTGCGTCTGCTCCGGCAGGTACCGGATCGTGAGCGTCGTGTCGATGTCCTTCTCGCTCAACGTGACCATGGGCAGCCCGCTATCGGACGGCACGAACGGCTCGACGCCTCGGACGCCGGACGTGATCGCGCGCGTGTATTTGCTCGGACGGAATGAGCGCCATGCTGCCGGACGCGAAGAGGGGCACGATGGCCGTCGGCGGGTGCGCCGGTGTGGTCGACCGCGCCGGCTTTACCGGAGTCTCTGTGTGATCCTCGCGAGCGGCTGTCTCGGCTGAGGGGACACCGGCAGGCGGGTACGGGCCGAGTGGCCGCCACCATGTCTCCGTCTGGTCAAGCACACAGGCCGGCACGTCCGCGAGCGGGACGCACGGACGATATAGTGCGCCATCAAATTGCACCAAGCCATAGTTGTCGCGCCACCAGCGCACCGTGTCGCCTGACACGATGACCTGATCGCTGCCCAGGACGGCGATGCCCCGCGCCGCCAGGTCCGCCACGATGGCGCGCTGGTAGGCCGCGTGCGCCTCCTGGGCGGCGTCGTAGGCCGTGCGCTCGTCGCCGCGTCCCGTGTACAGCTTGGCGTGGAGGCGTAGCCAGTGTGTCGTCTGCTCACGCCAAAACGCCCGGTCCATCCAGTCGGCCCGCGCGCTCCCCGGCGGGGCGTCCGTTAGCGCGTCGACGCCGGGGCCGGCATGCCGCAGCAGGTACGCGGCGGTCGGACGAAACAGCAGGACGTTATCCTCGATGCTGTCGTCGTCTGTCGCGTCAGGTCGGTCGGTATCGTGGGTGGCCGTCTGGTCAATGGTCGCCGCTGTGCGCGCGGCGCTATGGGATCGCATACTCATTAGAAGTGTGGTCCTGATCGCGCAAGGATCGCGTGCGTGCGTTCCTGTCGCCATCGTGCTACGCCCGGCCCCTGACGGGGATGAGGTAAACAACAGTAGTGGCTTTCGCCCTTTTTCCGCCTCACGCCTCCGCCGGAGGCGCGTATCTACGCTTTGGCCCGCCTATAGCCGGCGCCGGCGAGGAACTGGTCAATAGCATCGCGCGGCACCAACACACGCCGGTTGATCCTGACCGAGCGCAGCGCGCCGCTGTTCACGAGTTCGAACCCGGTTGAGCGGGACACGCCCAACAGCGCTGACGCCTCATCGACCGACAGCGTCAGCGGCGCCACAGCCTGCGCTCGAACGCGCGCGTTCTGACCCTCCAACGTCCTCACCATCGTCCCCTCCCTTTTTGTCATGCGATCAGCGTGTGTGCTGGTCTATTTCGTACAGCAGTATCATACACCGGCTAGTAGCGTCTGTCAAGTCTCTTGACTTGACAAAAGGGCGCATGTTCGATACTACACCTGTAAGGAAAAGGGCGCACGTTCGATAGTCTTAGGGCTCACTGTCATAACGCGCGCCAGGGATAAGCGCGGCTGCCGCTGGGCGTGTAGGGTGTCTTGGTCCGCGTCGGACGCAAAACCCCCAAGTGTGTGGCGGCGCTCGGGGTACGGTTCCAGGATTTTGTCGGGACAGCGTTGGGGCGGCCGGGTGTCCCGACGTCGGGACACCCGCCCCTACCGCTATCGTTCGGTCGGTACGGCGACCACGAAGAGCCAGTCGCGCCGGCACCACGCATCGGCGAAGCGCGGCTCAGGGTAGGGCGCCCGCGTGGGATCGAAGTCGTGCGCCAGGATCGGCCAGATTGTGCCGCCCCGATTGGGCTCCGAAAAGGCGAACGGGACCTCCTCGCCGCAGCTCACGCACGCGCACGTCCATATGTCGGGGCGCCGTGTAATGGTCGGCTCGTCTGTCGTAGCGCCTCCATCGGGGTCGGCCGGCGTCCATGTGGCCTCCTCGGCCGCGCGAAGACAGGCGCGGCACGCGACCTGGGTGTGGTGGCGCTCGCTCGTGGCGGCTGTTTCGAGGGGCGACTCATCCCAGGACACGCGGTGGTCGCGCTCAAGCATGCCGGAGTGGCAATAAAAGCGCAGGCGGCGCTCGTGAAGGACACCGGCGACACCCGACGGCGTGCCGCCGCAGTGACAGGAGATGATGTGCCGGACGCGCGTTTCCTCGGCGTACGTGTTGTCGACCACGAGGATGAGATCGCCGCAGCGCAGGCAACTGAACGGCCACGCCTCCTCGGCGTGCGTCCGGCGCGGCGCTTTCTTTGTCGTCCTGGCGCGTGGGGCGCGTGGGGCGCGTGGCCTCCGCTGCATCCGCTGATGCGGCGCCCGACGACCGTGCGCGATAGCCCAGGTCGCCAGGTCGACCGGCGGCGCCTTGGTGGTCATGGTGGTCGTGATCGTGGGGTCGGTGATCATTGGCGTTCTCCCTCGTCGTGTGTGTCCGCTGACACGGTCGGCGCGTCGTGGCCGTTTAGGCGATCCAGCGCGGCGCGCAACTTGCCGATTCCCGCCGGCGTCGCGCAGGTCGCCAGGCACCGGCCTTTATACATCATGTAGCCATGCCCCGCATCGACGTAGAGCGTCCAGACGTCAGCCTGCGCCTCGGCAGCGGCTACATTATGGTGCTTTGTGTTCATTGCGACCTCCTGCTGGCCGCGCGAGCGTTGATCGTCGCGGCCCAAGCATTCCAGGCCGCGCACTCCGCATGAGCGGCCGCGTTCGCGGGCAAGAAGCGCCCGTCGCCTGCGTAACGATACGCGGGGTGCTCGGCCTCCGCTGAGGCGTGCGTGGGTCCGGCCCGCCCTGCCTCGACGTGAGGCAGGGCGGCCGGCGTAGGGGTGGATGCTACGGTGCTCATCGTTCACCCTACCCGAAACACTCCTGCAACGCGGCCATACCCACCGTTCCCGTTGAGGACACGCGCATGGGCGTGGGCGCGGTGTCCTTCTTGACGAAGAAGGCCACGTTTAGCGCCCTGATGAACCGTTGATGTTTGCAGGGCTTACGCGAGGGGCAGGTGCAGGAGTTGGCGGTCGTGGTGTACCAGGCGTTGGGGTCACTGCCAGACTGGACCCTGTACCAGCCACGGTGAGGGGTGAGCTTCACGGTGGGCCGGTAGGTCTGCGATACTTTGGTCGGCATGGCGAACTCTCTTTCGCTGTGCTCGCGCCGCAGGATGGTTGCACCCATCGCTGCGGCCCTTTCTTGTCAAGCTCTCCGCTCGACACTTCTAGTATAGCTTCTTCTGTAACCAATGTCAACCAATGGAAACATATAATTGACGGGCGGTAATTAAAGATGTACACTTGGGGTAGGTAGAACGCATCAGCGAGGAGGATGTATGCCAGAGCAAAAGCCGCGCGGCGACGTGCGGATAGCCTTATCTGTTAGCCCTGAGTTGGCCGAGGAATTTAAAGAAGCGGCCAGGGACCGTGGACTTCCCGTGTCGGTCTTGATAAAGGCGTGGGGGGTTGAGCGTCTACGGCAATGGCAGCGGGAGCAACGGGAACAACGGTTATGACCAGCAGTGTCACCAGCAACATCACCAAGCGCACGCGCCCAGCCGTCGCGACAGACGGCAAGCCCGGCCGGCCCACCACCTTCTACCAGGCGCGCGTCGTCGTCGGCACATACACCAACGCGGCGGGCAAGGTCAGGCCCAAAGAGGACAGCAAGAGTTTCGCTACCCGGCGCGAGACCCTGGCCTGGGCCAACGCGCGCGTCGCCGAAGTCGAGCAGGGCATCGTCGTTCCCAAGACCAAGCAGACGGTCGGCGACCTCCTCGCCTACTGGATGGAACACGGGGTCGCGGATCGCGTCACCCCTGTCACTCGAGAGAATTACACCTACACGCTCAAGCACATCAACGAGAGTCCCCTCGCCGGCGTACCGGCGCAGGAGCTAAAGCCCGACCAGATCCAGCGCTGGTACACCCAGAAGCGTCAAGCTGGCTGCGGCGCGCGCACCCTCCAGCAATGCCACATGCGCCTGTCTCAGGCGTTCAAGTTCGGCGTCCGACAGGGCCTCGTCGGCCGCAACCCGCTGGACGCCGTGACAGCGCCCCGGAGCGACCGCAAGTCGATGGAAACGTGGACGGTGGGCCAGGTTGGGCGCTTCCTCGACGTGGCGTCTGGTAGCGGCTACGGCCCGATCTACGCCACCCTCCTGTACACAGGGATGCGCCGTGGCGAGGCGCTGGGCCTGCGCTGGTGCGACGTGGACCTCGATCACGCAATCATCACCATTTGCCAGACACTCGCTTTGGTCGATGGAAAGCGGCGCGTCAACCCGACCGCCAAGACCAAGGCCGGCAACCGCGCCATCACCATCGACGCGGACCTCGTCGCGATGCTCCGGGCGCACAAGGCCAACCGGCCCATACCCACGGTGGACGGCTCCGACTTCGTGTTCTGCACCCAACTGGGCACGGCCATCTACCCCAGCAACCTGATGCGCGACTTTGAGCACTGGGTCATGGTGTCGGGCCTGCCACGGATCACCCTGCACGGCCTCCGGCACACCAGCGCGACGGCGCTCGTCAACATGGGCATACCCTTGACCGTCGTCGCGGAGCGCCTGGGCCACGCCAAGACCTCGACCACCATGGACCTCTACGCCCATGTCCACCAAGGCCAGCACAAGGACGCCGCCGACCGTTTGAGCGCCGCGTTCGGGGCCAAAAAGACGGTATAGAAACCATCCTACGGTATTTTTACGGTACGGCGCGGATCGCGGTAAACCGACACTTTCGATAATTGCAACACAAAAAGAAAGAAACCAGTCATTTGACTGGTTTCTTTGCTATTTAGTAGGAGCGGGTGATCGGGTTCGAACCGACGACATCTTGCTTGGGAAGCAAGCACTCTGCCAACTGAGTTACACCCGCGTTGTGCCACCAGTATACAGTACTGGGGCGAGCGTTGGCAATGTCTCACGAAAGGAGGGGTGCGCGCCACTTTTTCGCGCTGACTGGGTGAT
>JAABUV010000800.1_pt1 | contig 47408 bp, 48 predicted proteins | sample 5559971 | NCBI WGS metagenome assembly JAABUV01 (sample SAMN10711881, study PRJNA513362) | rock metagenome | isolation source: Antarctica rocks | place: Antarctica: Victoria Land, Knobhead nord | collected 2015-12-19 | reverse complement strand
ATATATATAATATCTTTTACGTCTTACTTATAAAGCTATATTAAAGTAATAATAAGAGTATTATAAAAGTTATATAAGTAGAGCTTATAAATAATAAAGATAAATAGGAAGTTAAAGCTATTCTTAATTATAAAATCTCTTATAATAAACCTTAATACTTAGTAAAGTAGAAGGGTTAATCTTATAATTATAATTAATAACTACGTAAGTAGGACTTAGTTACTATACTAGATATATTAGAAAGATTTAAGTAGAATTACCCTAAGGTATAAAGTTTATATTATATAGAAGGGGAAATAATTTCTATTATTATTAATAAAAAAGAAAAGATACCTAATATAACTAGACTATTAAGGCCGTTATAAGAGAGGGCTATTATACTATACTAATAGCGGTACTAGGCCTATTACTATTACTACTACTATTAATAGGAGTATCCTCCTTATTATCCTCTTTTTTATCCTTTATAATAGGAGGGAGGCGCTCCTATAATATATTAATAAGGCTTTAAAAGTACTTTAAAAGGGGAGATAGAGTAATATATATATACTAATAAAGGATATTAAGAATATCCTCTAAGGTATTTATAATATAAATAGTAATAACTAAGTTAACCCTAATAGGAGCTATAGTAATAGCGGGGGTAGAGGAGGCGTAGTAAAGGTAATAATAATACTATTAAATAAGCCTATTAAAGGTTTACTAGAATCTAGTAAGCTAAGGGAGGTTAAAGCTGGCGTTTAAAGTAGCTATAATATTTAAGGACTAAAGAAGGCGCGTATAAGCGCGGTAAATATAAGTAGGGATCTCCTATTAATATTTAGTATTAAGATCTTTATAATAACTATATCTAGTAGAGCTAGGGGAGGCGTATATATAAGTTATACTACTAAAGGGGTAAGTAAAGCCTTAACTAAAATAATTAGACTTATAACTCTTTAGATTAAAATATAATATAATAAAGGTATACTATATAGGATAATATAAGAATAGGCTAGGAGCGGCTTAATAGAGGAGGTTATATACTACTATAAGTAGAGGGGGTAGTAGTAGTCTTCTTTTAATTAGTAGTAAGGGTAAATTTATTATTAAGGATTACTTATAAAATAACTACTAGAAGTATAAGGAGGTATAGTAAGGTATAAAGGGGGTAATAATATAAATAAGACTTAAAAAGGACTTAATATAATTAATAAAAAATAAAGATATTATAATTAAAAGAATAATATTAAAGTTATATAAAGAAGGTATACCTTAAGTACTTAATGAACCCTTAATAGTAATAACTTCCTATTTACTTTAAAATACTAAGACTTCTAACTACTTTTATAATAAATTAATAAAGGATAATAGGAAGTATAATAGGAATATATTATAATATAAAGATTATATATAAGAGTAGTATTTATAATTATTATAATTTAATAAAATTATAGATTCCTTAAGGCTTAGCTTAGAGGGCCTTATAATTAATTATATTATTACGCTCTTATTAGAGGTATATTCTATTACTAAGGGAGTATCTTTTATAAATTATAACCTTTTATACTCTTAAAGCCTAAGAGCCTAGATAGGGAGATAATTATAAGGACTAGTTAGGAATATAATACTACTATTAATATAGCGTCTATAATATATAGTAGTACTATACTACCCCTTTATCTATAATATATAGAGGAGGGAATTCCCCTTAAAGGGAAGGGTAGTAATTAGTCTTACTATTAATAAGAATAGAGAGTTATATATATATATATATATATACGTACCGTTTATAGTACTTAATAGCTATATTATTACGTAGTACCCTTATATTTATACTAAGAATAATAAGAGTAAGAGAAGGTTTAATAGTAATATTAAGGGGATATTATAAGGGCTAAGGCCTTCTTATTATACTAGTAAGGTAATAATATACTTTATAACTTAAGTAGCCTACTCCCTAGCCTAAGTTATCTACCCCTACTACTTTACTTATAAAGGGCGCCTTACTTATACTAGTATTACTATCTAAGGCGCTTATAAGGCTTATAATAGAGCTAATAGAATATAAATAATAAGTAAGGAATTAAGTAAGATATAAAGGTATATATAATATTAATATATAGTAGCTAGATATAAGGAAAAGTATATATTTTTAATAAGAGACTTAGTAGTAGTATCTCTATTTAAATTATTAACTAGATATTAACTAATTAAAATACGCGCTAGCTAGAAAAGTTCTAATCATAAAGATTATAATAATAGAATATTTTAGGTCTATTAGATTTTATAAATAATTAATCTAGTTTAAAGAAAATTATATTAGAGATATTACTAAACTTTTAATAGTAGGATCTCTATAAGGCGTTATCCTAGTAATAACTAATCTAACCTAATACGGGTGGGTATAACTATAGGTAGTTAGGGGGTATAATAGTAGGTAATAGGGGGGTGTAATTATAGGTAAAGGGGGTGTAACCGTAATATCTCCCATTAAAAACGCCATTCCCATCGCATGATTCCAATACAAGTCCCAAATTACTGCGCCGAGCGAAGTTTTAAGGCGCCATTTTTCAAGCGGCGGTAGCGTCACAAAGGTCCCATATTTTAGCATGAATATGTACGAGTAGGCCCCCTATCTACCCCTTTCTAAGCGGGAAATGGTTTCATTAGATCTACGATATCTATCTATCTGCACATCCAAACCTAAGCAAATCAAACCAATTAAAAACGCCATTCCCATCGCATGATTCCAATGCAAGTCTAAATATTTGCGCCGAGCAAAGTTTCTAGGCGCTATTTTTCAAGCGGCGGTAGCGTTATAAAGGTCCTACCTTATATATCAGTATAATCCGTACGAGTAAGGTAGGCCCCCCTATCTACCCCCTTTCCTAAGCGGGAAAAGGGGTGAATACACAGGTCCGGATATGCGGTGTAGATCCAATAAATGTATTTATTTCATGAGTAAAGTATTACATGTCAAGCAGCCCAAAAAAACCCCCGTTTATTCGGGCCCACGCTCTTGCCTCTCTCTGAACTATATACCTACCGTCCCCACTCCCTTGGCCACAGTTCCATCTCCCCTCACCTCGACGTTGGCAATGGCACTCTGCAGCGCGCTCGTGAGATCGATATGGAACAGCGGTCGATTCAACCCATGCACGACCGCCACCTTCGCGGTGGCACCTTTGCCGTACGCCTGTGAGTACGCTTTGGTGGCACCCAGCTCCTTGCCGAGATCGCTGCTGCTGCTCGAGCTGACGGCGTCACCGTGCTGTGCGATCGCGTCTTGATTGGTTCCCGCTCTCGCTTCCTCTGCGTCCTTTGTGCGTTGCCGTCGCAGTTGTCGCTCGTTCTCGCGGTGCTGGGCGGCCTCCGCTGCACTGTACGCACCGCCGATTTCGGCGACCGAAAAGATGGGCTTCCAGCGCTCGAAGACGGGGGCGTCGTTGCCGGGGGGTGTGGGGTAGCCGAAGCCGGCGGAGGCGAGGGCACGTTTCGTCCACCGGTTGTTGATGCAGGCGAGATGCCAGTCGACTCTTTCGGGCGCGGCGTAGCGGTCCAGCTGGTTGCGGACGTCGATAAGATGCTGGACACTCGTGATGTCTACGTTGTTGACGCTGCTGAAATCGAGGATTATCGCTTTCAACGTGGGTCTGTCAGGTTCAATGGGGGCGGGTTGGCCGCGGCGGGGACCGGGATCGTTCCAAGGTCGGTCCTGCGGGAGCATTAGTATCGCATGGGAAGGATTTGGTTAGGACTCACCCCGAGCTTGCCATAGGAATTGGGGTTGGTGCGGCGGGTTTCTTTGAAGATGGTTGCAACCATGTAATCGAGATAGTGGTTGGCATTTGGGTAATTGAAGCCTTCAGAAAAGCGGTAGATGAAGATACCCGGGTAAGGGGACTCGACGTCGATTTCAGGATTAGAACCGTCGGTATGGCTGATAGGGAGGAAAAGGTTGCGAGTAGACTTGTCCGGATCATTGGAGCCTAAGGGGCTGTAGTTGCCTGTGCCTGCGCGCTTGCCCTCATCAAGGAGGTGATCACCAATGACGGAATGGATCTTCACTTTGCCCATGAAACGGCCTTTGGCTTTGACGACGCGAAAGAGGAGCACGGCGACCGAGACACAAATTGTGGTGTAGATACCATTTTCGATGCTGGAGAATATGGTGACAATGACGCCAGCGAAGAAGATGATGACTTCGAGTGGAGAAATGCGCCAGAACTGGTAAACGGTATTGGGGGGCGTGATAAGGTCACCAACGGCGTGGATGATGACTGCCGAAAGGGAAGAATTGGGTATGTAGAAGAAGACCGCAGGCAGCGCGTATATCGCCAGGAGGACTACAACAGCGGTGATGACACCAGCGAAAGGAGTACGAACGCCTGCTTTGGATTTGATGGCAGTCCGAGAGAAGGATCCAGTGGCAGGATATGCTCCAAGGAATGGTCCAAGCAAGTTTGTAATTCCAATAGCCACCATTTCTTGAGAAGGGTCGATGGTGTAATTGTTGACCCGGCCAAATGACTTGGCGATTGCAATATGCTCAATGAGGATGACAATAACGGAAGCTGGCAACTGATTAACAAAAGACTTGATGATCTTCGTGTTCACGGTCGGTACCGCAGCATTCTGGAATCCGCGAGGTACGGTTCCCAGGATGGCGAAGCGATTTTGCTTTGTCTTTCGGTGATGTCTGTTGACCAACCAGCTGATCAAGGTATAAAGCAAAATGACAAAAGCTGTCCTAAGGGTGGATATGAAGAAGAACATCTTGGCTCTGCTAGGCTTTCTTCGAGCTGCAAAGTTGCAAAAGTATCGGATCAGGTAAAGCATGGTCAGTGCTGTCAAACCCATCGCAGCATCAAGCTTGGTCCGCCCAAGGTGTTGTAGGATGTGGATGAAAACTTTGTAAGTAGCATCCCTGTTGGAAAAGCCAGTGATGCCCATCAGCGCTGGGACTTGACCAACGGCGATGTTGATGGCAGAACCGGTCATGTACGCCGATATGGCGGACAATGAGATGAAGTCGACAATCCAGCCACACCGGATGAGTCCAATAAAGCAGATGATTGCGCCTGCGATGATAGCAAGCGCCGAGGCGACGACATGGCCAGGAAACTCGGGATGAGATTTGTGGACCTGGTCGACCACGGTTCCCGTAACCGTTGACATGACAGCGACAGGCTATCGAGAGTCAATACCGAGCGGACTAAAGGTGGATTGTGATATACTGACCCCAATGGTGATGTCCTTGGATGTGGCAAAAAACCAATAGATCAAAACACCCATGAACGATGAATACAGACCGAATTGCGGAGGGAGCTCAGCCAGTTTGGCATATGCCATGGACTGAGGAACAACAACGCATCCCACAGTGATACCTACGTTCCTCGCGTCAACTGCGAGATTTGACAGGACTGTGTTGAAGGTGACTAACCTGCTATAAGATCTCCAATGAGCCACGTCCCGTTGTAGCGACCAATCCAGTGGGTAAATGGGAATAGGTGATAGAACCAATCCGTAAATGTATGGCGGGTTGGGGTGACTTGCTTGATCCAATCCAGCGAGGAAGGCTCATCCTCCAGGTAGGTGTCCGCCGTGGAGACGGAGAAGACGGACTCGCCTCTGGTGAGATTGATCTCGCCGGTTGGGTTTCGGTATTGGAGCTTGATAGCCAACACCTTTGCGAAAGCTTGGCCAATTTTCGAAGTCGTAGGATTAGAAGCCATGCTGTTGGTGAGCCCTACGCGGGACAGAAACAGCAGCAGACACAGTAATTCTCCGTAAGACGGGTATGCAGGGAGTATGCAGGGGATGATTGGGGCTGGGAAGCCTCGGTATCGAACCAGTTGTCAGATCATGTACGGTGCAGCAGTGCAGATGGACGACAGGGAATTGGGATATCCCTCGTCCATATAAATGCCAGAATGCCAACCCCAAACAAGGAGCGCCTCGCGATCGACGGACCCTCTTACAGAACGATGCATACACACCCTCTGCAGTGATGGTGTGATATCCAGCAGCCACTTTCGTGCCACAGAGCAGTCCAGAAGCTTGAGATTGCCGTCTTTGGCTAGGGAGGTCAGATCAGATGCAGGGTGTGGGAGACGGTTCGAAGCCTCTTTGCTCTATGCAGGTTGGGAAAGGGGAATCCTGTCAGATGAAAACTAAGAGATGGTAAAGACAAGCGCGAATAGGTTGGGAGATAGCAGGGTGTGACGTTGGTCTCCATGCTCAAGGTGTAGCTCGGCATAATGTAGTAAAATTCTCGTAGAATGCTAGTATAACACCACATAGTGACCACATCGCGACGGGTGGTGGCCCTTGTAGTGTGTGAAGCTAAGGTACCTTACCATGAGAAGGTTGACCAACGTCGGTGATTGTAGTTAGAATGCTGGAACGTGCTATGGCGTGCTCACTCATCAAAGTACTTTGAACCTACCTTAGGCTACCTTGGGGCTAGGCTACCTTGGGGCTAGGCTGCCTTGGGGCTAGAACGACTGTGCCGACGAATGGCCGTCGGGAAATGGTATTAGTCAGCCACAGAGATGGATGCGGAGAGTAACCATCTCAATTATCCTTGCCCGAGTCAAAGGGAAGGTTGCTTCAATGCTTCAATGCTTCAAGTTGCTTCTTGCTGCTTCACGCCACGGAACCTTATCTGGCATTGTCCAATGTGCTTTGTCCAATAGCCGATTGATCCCATCAGGGTATCTAACCACGGCTTCTTCCTCACAGCCAAGCACGAGCTATGTGGGGGTTTCACAGCTGTCTCTACCATCACTATCTACACATGTCCAAGAACCCCCATCCAGATGACAGGGACACAATAATCAAAACGTAAAGCAGAACGGTCAGAGCCTTCGTGCAACCAAAGTACCTTCCACGTACCCTCACCATCTCCGTCTGCAGGCATTGGTATCTAGCGCCTTCCAAGAAATACAGCTCCATCAGGGCCAAGAATTCTCCCCATCCTCCCTCTTTCCCTGCTAAATGCTGATCAAATATCGTGATTCCAAATGGTGTAATCGTCCTGTTGGTCTGACTCCGCGGCCGCACTCAATCACAGCTCCGTAGATCAATGCAATAGATTACGCAACGATGGACTGGCACTCGCACCGTTCGCCATCACCGCATCCCCACCCCATCTACTTTCGCGTACAAGCCCATCGGGCGGAGTCTCCGCCCTCTCACGACGGCCCGGTGGACTACCGTAGATGCCGCTGAATGGCTGTCGGGGCGGAGAGTGCGACGGGTTCGGGACGGCGAATGGGTTCTCCGCAGCCTCCGGAGGCCCATGAGGCCCGTGCGATGACCGATCGTGCATGTGCGGAGACCTCAGGCTGGACGACTGTGGTCGCATCGCTGGTGGGACGTAAGGCACCTGGTACAAGTTACCAGAGCTGTCACGGCGGTACTGGAAGGATGGCGGCTCCACGGGCACTCCGTTGACGATATGTGGCACGTGGTACTGTGGCGGCATCCCACGGTGAATGACCCCTCGACTATCTCGGTAGTGCTGCGGCGGAGGAGGTACATAGGTTGATTGATGCTGAGGAGGCGGCGCATAGTGCTGCGGTGGAGTTGGGGCTACCACAGTCGGAGAGTGCGGTACTCCGTTGGACAGTCGTTCTGGAGCATGATAGGGAGCTGCTGGTGGTAACACGACTGGTGGTAATACGGCGGGTACTGGTGCCGCTGGGACCGCGTGGCTTGGCCATCCATGAAACGGTTCCTGTGAGGACGCTTGCGCTACTTGAGAAGGCCAGACCGCCCGCACGGAAGGGGAAGAAGAAATCGGATCGCTTTCGACGCTCCCTTGACTATCAATTTGGAGTTCGTTGCTGGTGTGAATCTCAGGTTCGATTTTGACGGGATCGGGCGAAGGTGTTGGGGTACTTCGTGGCGAGGTTGGCTCATGACACTTTCGTTGGTAACACCTGTTACAGACATACTTGGGCAACTCCTCTCCCACATCGCTGATTGCGGCTTCGCCATTGACCGCAGGTTCGGAGTCGTGGAGCATCGTATCTGTATGACCTTCTCGGTCTGCGGAGTCATCTTCAGCAGGCCCACCGTTCGTCACTGTTGGCACCTTTGCCTGAGAGGACATAACCGGTGCTGCAGAGTGGTCACGCTGAATCGAATTGACACCGTCAGGATTATCACTGTCGACGAGGCCAGCTGAAAGTGCGTTCACTGGCTGCAGAGATACGCTCTCCGCAATAAGGTTACGGACCATGGGCGGCTTCCCGAATTCAGATGTACATTTCGACCCTGCGCAATGCCATTTAGGACTTACGGTCGTACCGCATTTGACGCAGTCTTTAGTCGCAGGTTCAGCCGGTGACGCAAGGTCCAGATGTATTACTCTATCGCCATCTTGGTCCACTTCATCAGACCTGACGGTCAACGCTCCAGGTGAGACTCTAGAACCCCTGGTGACTGGCGCCAGCGCGGAACTGCTCACAGCGCCACTGCAAGCAGATGTTGAGCTGCACTGATTCATGCCGGCATTAGCAAGCTGGGTAGCTGTGCTTGTAGCAGAGTCAAGCATTAGTGCCTTGCGCAGCGTTCCGGTCAACGACGTGTCGGCCTGCTTGTGCGAGCGAGCATATGCTTGCAGAGCGTTGAGTTTTGTATCAGGATTGTCAAGATCTGTCAGGATTTCGGCCATGTCATGTATACCAGTCCTTTTCTCCCGAACAAAAGGGGCCTTCGTATGCTCTTTGCAGTAGATCACTGCAGCAGCAGTCCCCTTGTCGCCATTCATGTCTACCAAGTTCACTGCATTGGCTCGAGAGCCTTTGACAGGAGTTATGTCAAAGCCAAGCTGATATCCAAATTGCTGAGCGCAAGCTACGTGTACGTTGGCTTGGCACTGGTTGCAATTGACGCACGCTCCTTCTGATTTCTTACAGAGCTTGCATCTCAACCGGAATCTAGTCAGTGGAATAGCACCAAACCCTTCCGCAGGCTCTAACGTCTTAGGATCCGAGAACCTGAGCTCTGGATGGAATATTGCGCAGATAACATGGACCCAATTGTTGTTTGTGGTTCGTTTAAGCGGTTGCCGAGGCTGTTCTGGCCTCCCTTTTTCCCTTTGGCTGCGGTAGTACATATCCGTAGCATTTACGAGAAGCTCACGTTCCAGTCGCTCCTTCTCCTTCTGGCGATCGTCCTTCTTCTTGTGGTGCGTTTTCGGAGCCTCCATCAGTTCTGTATCAGTGTATTCGCGGACTGAACATAGAACACAATCGTAATTTGTCGAGACCTGGTGAGCAGTGTCGTTGGTGCACATGTCACAATTCCATTTGTCCTTTGGCCGACCATCTGCCACGCCGTAACAATTGCGGTGGACCGTGAGTCGGCAACGAGTACAGCAAAGACCCTCATCGGTGGCCTCTTCGCCTGCTGTAAAACCCCAGCAGACAGCACAGGGTAGGATTCTCATCTTTGGTTGCTCGGGGATCAAAGCTGGCTCCGGCAACTTCTCGACAATTTTCTTCTTCATAGGCTCCATGAGTGCGCCATTCTGAGACGCTATCATCGCCGGAGTATCTCCCACCAGCTTCTGCTTCTTCTTTGCGCCGTCTTGCCCTGACAGGATTGTCATTTCAGGAGGAATGTCGACACCAATGGCGGTAGCAGCAGCGGCAGCGGTGGTGCTGATTCCAATGGAGCTTGCCACACTCGCAGTGGTAAGCTCAGCAAGTAATTCCTCATCAACTCTGCGTTTCCATGCTCTACCACCACCATTGGCAACCTTCTTCGCAACTTCATCCGGATTTTCCCACTGGATGGCGTAACATCGCCAAAGGTATGCGCATCGTTGACAGATTGCGAGCATCAAGTGGGCGTTCTTGTCCTTGCTGTTCTTTAGGTTTGGATCGATCGGCACGGTTGTGCCAGGGGCTGTGGCTGGCGCACGACGCCAATGTGGCGAAGTCCTGATACCACAAAATTTGCATTCAAAACCACGCCTGCGTGCGGCAGCCTTGGTGTTGTCGAAAGCGGAGTCATCGACATCGTCGGCAACATCATCAACCAGCTTCGAATCCATCTGCTTCTGTTGCTTCTTGCCTTTTCGTCCCTCATACGCACCCCAAATCTTCTTTCCTTCCGGCGTCTTCTTCCACATGTAATAGAAGCGAACAATATCACCATACCTTTGTGACCTAACATGGTTTTTGACAAACCGTAGCTCGGATCCAAATCTCTTGACACCATCCTCAAATCTCTTTACTTCTTCCTTCGAAAATTCGGGCTCCTTGAGATCCTTTCGCTTGTTTATATTCCGAAGTTGCTGCAATGCATTGTCACTCCGGTAGTTGTTTGCAACTAATAGCTCTAGAGCTTTGTCGAGGAAGTTGGTCGAGTACTCTTGCAGGTGGAGAAGTGGTGCCAAAACCTTAGCTTTTCTCATGAAGTCTTCAGCTAGAATTTCGCGTTGATCAAGCGTTGGAGTACCCGAAGGTTCAAGCCCTCTGAATGAAGTCTCGCCCACTTCGGGTAGTCGAAACACCAGCTGAGCAGTATTTCTAGGATCGCTATTTGGATAGTCTTCACCACGCGGCACGTAACCAGGTGGCTCGTCCATTACCCACTTAGGGCGCTTCTCGCGTGCGATCTTGTCTGCTTCTAGAGCTGCGATTGTATCCTTGGTCAATTTTGCCTCCTTTTTGTGACTATTACCCTTGAGAAATTTTCTTTTCACATCCGCAGGCCTCACGTACTCCACGCGCCGTCCGGGCCATGTTTGCACGGTAGCCTGGTGTTTTGGACCTAGCCGGGAAGTGGCTCGAGGATATATACGGTCGTCGTAGTCAAGAGCATCTTCGACCCGGCAGTGGATACCTAAGTAGCGGAACGGCCATAGTTTCGCTTGTGCGACCTGCTCTGCTGTGGGTGGACGTGATCCCGTAACTGGTGCATCGCCATCCTTTGAAATATCCCCAATGCCCAACTTAGAAGCAGCTGCGTGTTCTTCTTCGTCTTCGTCTAATACTTCTCCCTCCTCTCCTTCTATCGTCTTCTCGCTAACAAGGGCAGTATTTCGAGCTTCTAGCTTCTTCTCCTGTTTTCGACTACACGGTCCACAAGACCAACCAAACCCACGAGCGGGCTTCTTCAGTAGTGGAGGCCTCACACAGTTCATGTGATATGTGTTTTTGCAGACTGCACAGTCTACAGAATCGCCGCTGTTGTAGAATTAGCTGACTTTCGTCTGATATTGCACTTGGACTCCTACCTAGCACAGTATCCTTGGCATCGCTTGCAGGACTTGGTGGCACTCGTCAATTCCCGACCTTTGCCGATCTCCATGATGATGAACTTCCAACGCTCGTCCAGAACTTTCTTCACCTTTATGGGAAGATTGATCACTTGCCTGGTTGGGATCACATCGTAGAAGCGATGAATGTATCGATCGAAAAGTTTCTCATACCAGAAGGAATTGGGCTCCTTTCTGTAAGCATCCAGATCGGCGATATCACTCCGATGTTGTATTCTGCACTTTCCTCGTAATGATGTGATAGGACTCGTATCAGATTGCATCGAGGCATAAACAAATCGGGTATCATTGACCTTGCGGGGTATATCTCGTGGCCGAAGGAACCAGTTTACTCGTAGGGAATCTACAGGAGCATTCTGATCATTATTGACATGAAGAAATTCCATGATCCGGGCCAGATAGTAAGGCTCGCCAGGAGGTTCGCAGACAAGGTATACTTGGTCTGGTTGGAAGTCAGCAGTGTATATTTTCTGAACTCCGGCCAGTGACGGGGATGGTAAGACCATCTTCGGAAGACATACCGTTGACCGCAAGGACTGTACCGTCGTCGGCCTTCAATCTCCCATTCTTGAGGTACCATTGACAGCCCTCGAAGGTCATTAGATTCGTAGGCCTTAGCCTACTTGGCTGGGGAGGAACACCATGTCTTCGTGATACAGCTGATGCGGGAGCTTGCGTTGCGTTCGGAGGTGTATAAGAGGTGACAAGTCCGCTTCCGGGCGCTTTGCGCTTTCTCGTAGGGATAGGCGCAGGAGGAGCAACATTATTATCAGGGTGCACAGAAAAGCTCGACATACCCGGAATGCTATTGTTTTGGGCATTCGAGATCGTAGCCTTACTGCTTGGTGGCACACCGTTGGGAGTAGCTGTCGATGAACGTCGAGTATTTCCGGCCGATGCCTTGTCGCTCTCTCCCGATTGCAGGTTGCTTGGCATGGTAGCGCTTAAGGCACCGTGAGACTTTTTATGGGGAGTCCACTCATACTCCATTTCAAATTCCCGATCCTCGGCATAATTGGGTCTTGCATTTCCTGTCCTATTTCTGGATCTCGTGCCATATGGAGATGCGCCAGCGGTATCCATCTGCTGGTCGGGCGGAAGTGAGGACGACGACGAAGAGGTAGTCATGGGTTGTGACTCTAGAAGTGCTGTCTTGGCCACAGATTCGGGTGGTGGTGGTGGTGGTGGTGGAGGTCTTTGTTGAGGTGACCTGGAAGGAACGCGCGAAGGTATGAAGGTCGAAGCGGAATCATTGATCTGACTTGTGGGGCGCGCTTGAGGTGCAGGTTGATTCGGTGATTCTGACATGGCTGGCCTATCACTATTAAACCCATGCTCATCCGCCATGCCAGCAGCCGAGCTGCCCTCAGACGTGCCTACGAGGGCAACGATCCCAGGTGATCACGTAGGTGCGGGATGTGATCCGTCATTTGTCGAGATACAACAGGACAACTGGAAGGTGACAATGGGTTGAGGAATTCGAAACCAGGTTCTGGGGTTGGGAAGATATGTGGAGGGAAGAATTGCGCTTCTATGGTGGGTGATATCGAGCGTCGATGCGACGCCTGAATGGGAACAGCAGATACCCTAGCTTGCACGGATATGGAGCGTGTATGACGGAGAGGTGATAGACCACAAGAGCAATCGCATAAGGAAAGAGAGGGTGACGATCCTGGAAGAGTACTGGAAAAACGTGCAAATAGTAAGATTATGGAGGACACACAAAGAGACAGGCAGGAACATGAAAGGTGAAGGGCTCGAGGCGGCGAAGGTTAGCGCGCTAGTATCGTGTGGAGGCCTGCCAAGAATGCTAAAGATAAAGCTCCCCTCCCCCCGTTGGTTGCGCTGACGAGTTTGACCATGACCTTGGGTACTAAAGACACCGCTTTCCCACTTCGTCTTTTCTAGATCCAAGCGTTCTCTCGGGATTGTCAAGGCTATGGGTTTTTGGGCCGCCAAGGTGAAGGAAATGGTTAGCTGATCTCAAGGTTAGGGCCATCCCCAAGCTTCCGCAATCATATCCGATTTGATGTCAGAACCTCTGGCTTAATCCCGAACTTTCAGTGGTCGTCACCAATCACTCTTGCCTGCGTTGCTGCGCTATCGACTTTTTGACCCATGTCCTGAGGTCTGCTCAATTTCTCTGTCCATGGGCAAAACCGAAGGCAGACGTCCAGTGCCAAGCGTTTCCCGAGATGCCGAGGTTCTACCGGCTAGAATATCACAATATCAAAGGTAAACATGCATTTCCGCAAATGCTACCATGTAACTCCATGTGTTGGCTCGACGATCCTCATTGAAAGCTTCACATAACGTGATGCATGATGAACAGAAATGGATGGGTTGCTCCACGACTGTTGATCAAGTCCAACAGCAACAATATAGTACAAGATCAACAAAGGGGATGAAGCGATCCCATGAACAGTCTCATACCGACTCTCCAGCCTGTGTTGTGTTCAAAGATATTGCGACTTTTTCATCTAGCCGAGATTATGCAAAGCGGCAATGCTTGAACTCTGGTGGCAATAATCGTATTGTAGCCAGTAAGATCTGCAACGTTGCCAATGGGTCTCCTGGCTCAGCTAGTGGACTCCAGCCCAGACAGCATATACCGCCTGTACCAGGCGCATCGCAAAATCCATTGCTCTCCCTAGCTCACCCAAAGTATGGCCTTCCGAAAGCTCTTGTAATGAACCTTGCCTCGCTGGGTATCAACAGTATTTATCCATGGCAATCATCGTGCCTTCTGGGTCGTGGACTTTTGGATGGCTCAAGGAATCTGGTTTATACAGCTCCGACTGGTGGAGGAAAGTCTCTCGTTGCTGACGTCTTGATGCTAAAAAGAGTCATCGAAGATCCAACAAAGAAGGCTCTTTTGGTCCTTCCCTTTGTTGCGTTAGTGCAAGAAAAGCTGAAATGGCTGAGAAGGGTGGTGGAAGGAGTCCAGAAAAGCTTCAAATCTCCCAGTCAATGTAGCTCTCAGCTTCCGCAATGGCGCAAACCCCACGATAGCTCGGTGCGTGTGGTTGGCTTCTTTGGAGGTAGCAAAGTACGAGCTACGTGGTCTGATGTTGATATCGCTATCTGTACCATTGAAAAGGTAGTCAGACGAACGTACGGAACCCCGGCTGTACTAACAAGTTGAAGGCCAACGCACTTGTAAACTCGGCGATCGAGACCTGTACCATAGCGGACCTGGGTGTCGTTGTGCTTGATGAACTCCATATGATTGACGATGATCACCGAGGCTACCTCATGGAGCTCATGGCAAGCAAGCTCTTGGTTCTCGAACGCCCTGTGCAAATAGTAGGCATGAGTGCAACTCTCACCGTATGGTCTGATCGATACGCTGTTTATGTCCTGGCTGACTCTCATAGAATACAGAGGTATTGGCGACCTGGCTGAATGCCAAGTATTACAACACAAAATATGTACCTGTGCCAATTGATGAATACCTTGTTTATGACCGATCTATCTATCCAGTCTCTACTTCCAGCGCTTTCTTCAAGACTGCAAGCCAGCTCATCTCCACTCAAACCCTGTCCAACATTTCTCCCCACCGCCAGATACAGCTTTCGAATCACTGTGAACTAAGGAACACAGTGACCAACGCTGTTGTGTCATTAGCTGTTGAAACTGCGACTGCAGGCCACGGCGCTCTCATCTTCTGTGGTGGCCGACAAGGATGTCAGTCGACAGCTTTACTAGTCAGTGAAGCAATGCTGGCAGGCTCAGATGTGGATATTGAGACTCTTGATAAGAGGAAAGATGTGGTGAGCGACCTTCGGAGCTTGTCTGTCGGTCTTGATGACACCTTAGGAAAGACGGTGATAAAGGGAGTTGCCTTTCATCATGCCGGTCTTACCACCGAAGAGAGAGATATCGTTGCAGAAGCGTATGACAAGGGAGTAATCAAAGTCATTGTAGCGACCTGCAGCCTTGCAGCAGGCGTCAATCTCCCCGCAAGACGGGTCATACTTCAAGGAGCACGGATGGGAAGAGACCTCATCGGTCCGGCAATGCTGAGGCAGATGAGAGGCCGAGCAGGTCGCAAAGGCAAAGTTGAGATTGGCGAAAGCTATCTGTGTTGCCAGAAAGCGGACCTCGACGAAGTAGCACAACTGCTTGAGGCCGACCTTCCCATGGTCGAGAGTTGTCTGACGCCTGAAAAGCGTGGTATCAAGAGGTAGGGGCCATTTTCTATAGCACGCCATAGTAGCATGCGTACAAAAGTGTGGGTACATTAGCAACCCTATGGCAAGCCCAACTCTAAACCTCGCATCTGAAGTCGCTTCCCCCTTCAATTACATTCCAGATGCCAAGGTATACTTGCAGCTTCGTTCAGGTGTCCGATCTTTGGCTTGAAGTCCCCAGTCTTGTCACCGTCAAAGTACGACAGTCATCATTCTAGTAGCAATCGTCCTGTCCGTCATAATTACACGCCACCAGAACCTCGCATCATGGATCAGATTTATACTGACTTGTTCAGGGCGCTCTTAGAAGTTATCACTATCCATCTAGCTACGCATCTGGCAGCAATACAAGAATACGTGCAGAAAACCCTGCTATACCACACTATGGATCGCGCGGAACTGAATAACATGGTGACTGCCACGCTGAACGAGCTGATTGCCTCAAACCTCATCACGTTGGACAACCACGGATCATACGAGGCGACCCTCCTAAGCCAAGCTACAATCGCGGCCTGTCTAACACCCGAAGATGGTCTTTTCTTGCACGATGAGCTTCGCAGAGCTCTCCGTGCGTTTGTCATGGATGGAGAAATGCACATCTTCTACACCTTCACACCGGTCTACAGTCCTGGGTCGGCGGATCTCAATTGGCCGGTGTTCCGTAGAGAGATAGAAAGCCTAGACGAGAGTGGCCTTCGGGTCCTTGAGTTCGTGGGCGTCAATCCCGGATTGGTCAATCGAATGTGAGGTACTCATCCCCATACACACTTGATGTACCTAACAAAGACCAGGGCAAATAGCGCCAAGGCACTCCCAGAAAGAAACCCCGAGGAAATCCGGACAGCGCGAATCTATCGCCGCTTCTACACCGCCCTCCAACTCCGCGACCTCTGCAACGAGGTGCCCATCCACGTCGTAGCCCGCAAGTACGAAGTACCTCGAGGCTTCGTCCAGACCCTAGCCCAGATCTGCGAAGGCTTCGCGGCGGGTATGATCAACTTCTGCGACAAGATGGGCTGGGGTATGCTCAAAGCTGCCCTGGAACACATGAGTGACCGGCTCAAGGCAGGTGCCAGAGCCGACTTGCTGGAGCTCGCGCAGATACCTTTCGTCAAGAGTCGGACTGCGAGGGTGTTTTGGGAGAATGGGTTCAAGGGCTTGAGGACTGTCGCCGAGGCTGAGGCGAAGGACTTGATACCGATACTGCTGTTGGCTCAGCCGAAGAAATTACGATTGGATGGAGACGAGGAGGCAAAGTATCATCGGAAGCTGTTGCTGAAGGCGGAGATTATCGTTGGGGCAGCCAATCGGTTGTGGGAACGGCAACAGCAGATCGAGATCGAGGTGGATGTCTGATAGCTGTGACATGCTTCAATTTTGGTAGACTAGGCTTTTGGAACTATGACGAATTGCGCAGTTTGGTTTTGGAGCACACTGGAGCATAAGTGGTACTTTTGGGGAGGCGAACCAGGAGTCATGATTACGGTACATTTCACCGCCATCCTACCGCATCACACCATGATGCTAGCGGTAGATGAGTACGAGAACGGAGAAATCGGCCGTAGTTTAAGAATAATACATATCAACGCAGGACTTCTTTCTTCCAGTGGGAAATCCGAATGTGCATTCGTCTCCGAATAAGATGCATATAGAAAGTTCCAGATCCCTCTTCCCAATTGTACGATGCTCACATCGTGTGAAACGCCGCTCTGCTCTTTTGCGCCTTCTTCCTCTGTTGTTCCAATTTAGCACGTCCCGTGTTTTCTTGTTGCTCCAGGTCCACAAGGTTTGAATTAAGAAGGAAATCAATGGTTTCAAGTGGCCTTGAGCTGTTCCCCATGAAAGCGAAGCGTAGTAACGGTGGCCCGTCTATGTCTACCGCCATGATACCTTCCGGATCCTTTTTAAAGAGATATTCGAGAACGTTCACGTGGTGGCTTTTCGGAGCAAGCATGACTGTGTCGAAGCCTTCACTGTCACTTACGCCGAAGTTGATCTTGCCCGCACCCCAAAGGAGTCTCACAATCTGGAGATGACCCTCTCCGGCTGCGTACAATACTGGAGGACGTGTTCTATGGTTTTCAAGTTCAAGCTTGATAGAGTCAGATGATTGATCTTACAAGAGCTTTGCAATCTCAACGTAGCCATATTTTGCTGCACATGAAAGCACGGATCGATCACGACGATCCGCATGGACCAAGTTCGCGCGGCCGTCCTCATGAAGTAGGCGCAAAACAGCTTCATTTCCGTCCCTCAGAGTATTGAGGAGAGGCGTACTTCTCTCGATATTGATACTGTTCACACCAATGTTTGGAGGTTTCAGTAACAGCCCTGAGACTTCAATGTGTCCATTGCCAATAGCGTAGGACAGGGCGCTTCGCCCGCACAAAGTCTTCTCATTTACCTCGACCTTATTCGTCGAGAGCAGCGTCTCAACAGTCTCAGCATGACCTGCAGCAGCAACGCCCATCGATGGTGTCCAACAGGAGATGCTCTTGAACGATGCAGGGACATTATGAGACTACGAGATCTTCATTAGTCTTGCCTCCGCTCATCACAGTGTAGCATGTCAATGTGCAACAAGCAGGATCTCTTGTGGCTTGAGAGACAATAGTGCTGCCTGGATTGTGCAGATGACATCGCCAACAATGACAGAATTGATTTTGTGCGGTGGTTGTAGACTCTTGGTGTTCTCAGTGTTTGCTTGCCAAAACAATTTATCCTAAACCCTACCCACTGACAGGATATAGGGTATATGGTTGCAGTCGAAGTATAGGAATTCACGAACCTCGTGGTGCCTTCTGCAATTTTGCAGGTCCCTCAAAAGCTGACAGGCAATGGAACTTACAACCTGGCTTGGCAGAAGTCGTGAATTGTATCCATAGTCCTTAAACCAGGCAAATCCTGAGGAAGCAAATCGCTGTACGTCCATGTACGCTCCCTATGGCCGTCAAGTCCACGAACAGCTACAACATCCACCTAATACTCGTCCAAATCTATACAATCGCAACTTTGAACGTTGAAGAGCTTCAAGCCAAATGGGTAGTCTAATCTGCCCGAGTTGAGAGCACGCCAGCTAGACGCTGGCCTCGTCTTTAATGGAAGACGAGCAACGGACGACTGCTCTAAGGAAGAGCTGACGTCTAATGAAGGCTTCATATTTACTGGTACCTCTTCCTCTTCCTCGTCGTGCGATGTTGCAAGCATGGAGCCAAAACAGAAATCGGAACCGCAATTGAAAAAGAACTGTTTCGGCCGGCAAAGACTAACAAGCGAACGAACATACATTATGCTATGGCGCATGGAGCTACTTCAATGATTCCATATGATTCCATCCATATTATTGAGCAAATCATCGCTACGGGAACGAGAGCATTGGGGAATCGATTGAGACAGCTGCATGTATCACGGGTAACGAAATACTCAGCTGGAGTAGTGGCTTCTGCTTTTGTGAAGGCTCGTCTCAGGCACCATACGGTCATTGCACATAAGCCGTAAGCGCCCAGAGAACGAGGAAGACGCTGCAGCTCCCCATCCCTCCAATAAGACAGGTCCTACAGATTCAAACGATTTTTCCCCAGTTGAAGCTCTCACGGTGGCTGCTATTCATCGAGAGCTGTTAGGCTCCCTATCAAGATACGCAACAAGTGAATCCGCTCGCTTAGTAGCTTCGGGAGAAGCCACTAATCAATTAATTACCTTATGTGTATTCTTCTTCGCGAAGGGCCAAGACGCTAAAACTTAGCCTCGGGAGTCATATGTGGTTGGCACGAGTACGTTGAGTACTCACGCGGGTGACAAAAACCATTGCACACTAAGGCGAGGACTTGGCAGAGAGCCCCCACCAACTTTCTATGTATATTGTCTACATTTCTCGACCATAAGTCTACTAAGTACATTAACAAGTAATTAGCTAGTATATCCTAAACGGTGACGGCCAAAGGACAGGTTTCTAATCGAGAAATATAGACAATGTACGTAGAAAGTTGGTGGAGGCTCTGCCAAGTCCTCGCCTTACTGTGCAATGGTTTTTGTCACCCGCGTGGTACTATACTATGGTGTCTACCGAGTTAAATGTTAGCGTCTTGGTATTTTTTGGTGGTGGATTTGGTGTCCTGACCAATGAAACCCCTGTCGCGCTAACATCTAATACCGTGGATACGTAGTAGTCGTTACCGCTAGGATGGTGCAGCATAGTAGTACGGCGGAGCTCTAAGGAGCGGATAAACTTCCGCCCTCACCACTCAGATATCTTGCCGGCCGATACTAGTCAGCCTGACCGACCATTGGACAGGGTGCACACGGAACAGGACGGGGTGTAAGCGTACTGCAGAAAAAAGACCACAAGCTCTACCATTAGACCAGCACCAATAGGAATCGAACCCATTCTCTCATGATATTTGACCGCGAACAACTGCCGCCCTATTAATACTGACCAGCCTTTTGGCTCAATGGCCTTTCCTGTATGGGACAGTGCCTGTCTTCCTATATATAACTCCTGCGCACAACACCTGTTTCCAAGTATGTGAAGAGCTACGATATGTGCAATCGACACGCTCACTCTCGCTCTCGTACATCCCGTCAGTGTTCATAGGGAAACGGGGGTCGAGTAATCGCGTGCAGGTGACGGCCTGCCGTCCCTCAGGGGCTGAGTATCCCTTGGTGGTTCAACCCCACTTCAATCTCCGACGAGCACTTCGTCCTTTTTTCGCGCCGGGAGTACTCGCGTCGCACCATGGTTCCACGCGATTTGACAGGCGGCTAGGTGGTTGGATTTGCTCCTAAAGATATCCCCCCGCTAGCGTCCACGGCCGGGCGCGAAAAAACGTGGCTGTTGCTGTTCGGGCTGCGGCTTACTTCAACATCTTATGATGTCCAATCGAAGACTCGACGAAAACGGCCAATGCACGTCGAACGCCCTTTCCATCTATTCTGAGCACCTGTAGGAATCGTAAGGGTGCCCACATCTTTAGCATTAGGTCTAAGGTACGGCAATACATCTGTACAGCTGGACGCCAAACTCCGGAACACCTTTTTCCACCCAACCCATAGCATGGATATCCACTCCACACTCTGAGGGGAGTGAGGATTGAAAAGCGTGCGACCAAGTATGCTCAATATGTGAAACTATCCAAGTCGAGGAGGTATCGACGATGCTCATCGACATGCTGGCATGTTGCCGGTTTGAGTTTGGCAGGTGATGCTATGAAATTTGGTATTGAGGTATTGATCAATATTGTTGTCTCACACTTCACACTGGTACAGTTGCATTGCCGTAATCGAGGACTATATAAAAACCACCTACGCCGCTCGTCGAAAGAACTATATCCTGTTTGGTGCTGGACTGCAATGACCCTTGCAAGTGCAGCTCTCCTTTGATGAAATATTGCCAATGAAAAAGGGCGAAATTGCAGGCGTGCAAGTGAAACACGTTTGCTCCCAATCAGTGCTGCAATGGCACAGTCATTTCACGATTGGTGGAGGGCATGGATGCCTCCTTTCATTGCATAGCTTGATATAGTATTGAATAGTATGTTATAAAAGATGAGTAGTCTTTTTTCTCACGTTGAAGCCGAAAGCCTTGGTGTATTTTTTTCACTGTCATTTGCTAGATCTTTCATTGCCAGGAAAAGGTTGTATAGCATCATTCAGCATGTGTTGAGATCAGTCTTTGCGGTTAGATTCTCATATATAAAGTCGCAAAATTTGCGGCAGACGACGGGCTTTTCTAGCATGTGGCGATCCTCCAAGTTGAGATTTCGTGGACGAAGTCCTACGACGAAGAGATCCTTGGCTAATGCAAACGAGGGATTGGGCCTACAGGAAGAACCTCAGGAGCCAGGCCTCATTCAGCTTAGTGGCAATGAGTCAACAGCACACGAAGATTTTCCACGAACGCAGAAGGTAGATATCGTCGCCATTCACGGCCTTAATGGTTCACCGTTTGGGACCTGGACGCACGAAAACAAAACATTCTGGCTCAGGGATCTGCTTGCCAAGGATATCCGCGGAGCACGAATCTTCACGTACAAGTATCCATCCCATGTGCTCTTTAGCAAATCGAAGGCCACAACAGCAGAATTTGCAAAATCTTTACTCATCGATCTTAATAATAACAGAAGCGGCCCTGGTCAAAGTCGACGGCCCATCATCTTCATGGCCCACGGTCTTGGTGGCATTATTTGTAAACAAGCTCTGATTCTAGCGAAACAAGATCCCAAGTTCGCACTGCTCTTAGAGCGAACCAATGGTGTGATTTTCTTTGGGACACCCCACAGGGGGGCACGGACCTTGGCGAACCTTGCTGTCTTGTTCTTGGATATAGTGCAGGCTGTCTTGAGTATCTCCGGTACTAGACTTCTTTTCGGTGGGACGAGGAGTGATCTCATCAGAAATCTACGAGCCAACTCTCCAGATCTTCGACGCATCATTGAAAGCTTCTCACACCTCCTCAAAAAGATTCATATCGTTTCAGTGTACGAGACTGAAGAACAAGTGCCTTTTGGTAGATTGGTAAGATATCATCTCATCATCCTTTTGGGATCTCTCTGCTTGGAAAAGATCCCCCAAAGGAGTACGTTAATGATGATAACAGATCGTGGAACAAGATTCTGCAATCCTAGGAGTCCAGGGTGAGGTGACTATACCGCGTTACAAATGCCATACTGAGATCTGTCGCTACTCGGGTCCGTCGGATCCGGGCTATAAAATGATCTTGAGTGCCATCTTGGATCTGTGCGAAAGGTCGTCATCTGCTGGCCGTATATAGCTAGCTTAATCGACTTCCTTGGTGTGACGTTAGCCCCAAGTATATTACAACCGTGGGAGTATCTGAAAAAGCCTGCGTTAGGATCTTCAATCCTTTTAATTTCAACAAATGCAGGTCAGATAATTCGCAGCAACTTGAGGGCACGTGCGAATGGGTGTTGAGATGCTCATAATATCAGCAGCGAAAATAGGATGCTCGATCCAACACCATCTGTCGGATCTTGAAAAAGTGCAGACACCTTGTCAGACCCGTTGAGAAAGCCCTTGAGTATTAGAGGATGGCAATCGATTACTCCAGTCGTACGGCCGCCTCTGGTCTATCTTCGAAACATTGTTAACGAGAATCAACTTGGACACCTCTACATCATGACGTGTCTGAGAAGACAGGCAGGAACCGCAAGATGGAGGGAATTGCAAAACTAATCGAGACTTTACGGTCAAGTACAACTCGATCCATCAAGTCCCTAGTCACCTCTCAGCTCGAAGTGAAGCTTACCGAGTACTTTAATAATTACTAGCCGCAAAGGCTCAAAATCAAGAACAGAAATGATGAGATAGGTGAAAATATGCGAAATGTGATTGAGCAACACATGACAAGGATTGCCCACAAGACTCAAGCTGAACCAGAAGAGATCGAGAAGCTAAAACGGTGTTTGAGTAAGCATGCAGATCAATCGTTTCTCTGGGTGAAGTTGATCTTCGACATCCTGGACGGAGAACGGAGAGCTTTCTACTGGAGTTCGGGACTTCCCAAGCATTCTTACTGGGGTACCACGGCGTTACCGGGCGATATACTAACGTTTGCTTCATGATGTTCCGAAGGCTCGCGGAGCGCTTTATCTTATCATGGCTATTTACAAGCCTTCGAGTCTAGATGAGTTCAACATTCTCACATAAACGCAAGGGATGACCCTAGGCGAGTGCCACAGCATCGGAGGAGAGACATGGCGAGGTCTTCGCCCAGATGTTGAGATGGATATCAACAAAGTCCTGGGTTCATTAGTCCCATCTTGGATTCGAAGGTTTATCTGGTCTACATCTCCCTTAAGGGGTATCTTTGGGAGTCCCTCAACGTTGACCTCGAACGAGGTCCAGGACTAGATCCGGTTGATATGTGCCAGGCGAAACTGTTCCTTGCTTCTGCATGCTTCTGCATGGATGGCCTACCTCTCACTTCCAGAATTTGAAGAAGATATCTTCGCAAAAGAAACACCATATGAGAAAAGTCTGTCGCTGCTGCCCTCCCAGCATTCAAACAAAGGCCATGGATACGAGTGTAGTGGTGAACTTTCAGCGAAACCAGTCGACAGCCACATCAAACCACAGGAGCACCAGCAGCACCAAAGGCACGATAAGCCTCCAATATTCGCAAAGATCGATGCCGACTTACGTGTGAGCTTAACAGATCGCTATGTGTTGTTTGAATATGCTGCTACGTATTGGGCAGAGCACTATGCCCAAGTGCAGGAGCTTGTAGGCCAATTTCTGCAGAAATTGGCTCTCCGTCTCTCGGATCACCGCTCGCTACACCTCTTCTTCAACTGGTTCCGTTACTTTTGGCAAACATGCACACCATTCCTGAACAGCGAAGCTGCGATACGTGATCGACTAGCCGTTGCAGGATACCTTGGTCATCATACTTCATTGCACGCGATAATTGGCAGTGCAGACTATATCATGATTGAAAACCCTGCAAATGCATTGTACTGGGCATCAAGAAACGGACACGAGAAATGTGTGATGAGACTGTTGCAGACCAACTTGGACCCTGACTCATGCATAGTCTACGAACAAAGCGCCCTCTGTAGTGCAGCCAACATTGGCCACTTCAGCATAGTGAAAGCGCTGGCTACTGATCGTCGCGTCAATATCAACTTCAGAGGGAAAATAGGGCATACACCGCTTTCGCTTGCAGCTATCAGTGGTCACATCGAAATTGTAAAACTCCTCTTGAGCCATGAGCATATCGACGTTAATGCCAAAAATGACCTTGGGATCCTCCCATTGACTTGTGCGATCATCCGTGGACACATCCAGGTGGCTAAAATTCTCATTGCTGATGATCGTGTTGACCTCGATTATACTGTCGGAGGTGTGTTCATACCCGAAACGGAGGCTGAATTTGACAGGGTTGAAGAGATCGTAGCCCTGCTTCTCGAGCAGCCACGTTTTGATGTGAATTGTCCATCTATCCTTGGGCGGACAACTCTTGCCGATGCGGCTATGAAGGGGAATATTGCCAGGATCGATCAGCTGAGTTGGAGGGGAATCAATAACTCCCATTCACATAACCACAAGGATGGCCGGACAGCCATTTCCCTAGCAGCTGGCGGGGGACATATCGACGTTGTCAGGCTATTGCATGAAGCGTATAGGGTCCCTGGTATTGATGAGGAAGATGAGAATGGAAAGACGGCACTCTTCTGGGCTCTTATGAACCATCGGAACAGCACGGTTGTATACCTACTCCAAAGCAAGTGTGTGGACGTAAACCATAGAGACCATGACGGTCGGACTGCGCTGTCTTGGACCGTGAGCTGCGGTAACGAAGTAGGTCTTCGGTTGCTTCTGAAGGCAAGGGAGATTAGCCCTCTCATTGAAGACAATGAAGGTCTGACGCCTTTGGATCTAGCCCAACGCCTCGAAGATGGCTCGCGCATAGCGAGCATCATCGAGGAGCACATCGGGTACAAGGTCTGATCGATGTTCTTCTAGAACGCTTCTATTTACTTGCCAGGTCACGTCTGGTGCGTACAGCATTTACATGCTCTACCGCAACATCCACTTGTACCACAGCAATCGTCATCGAAATCTGGTTGTCCGAATATGGCCCCGTACCGAGTCCTAAAGACTGCTCTCACCATGATCAGCATTTCCCATCAGCCACACTACAAGCCATGACTAGTACCTTGGAGGTCCCCCCGCCGCCTCAATTTACTTCCGTCTCAACGAGCCTAAGGCTGATTGGAAATCTGGAGATATAAATCTATGCACGATCACGACAGGCAGTGAATGACCATACGGATTTCGACCAACGTTATACGCAGAGCTGGTGCCAAAGAAAAGTTATTGTGGAAAATGGCTGCGAAATGAGGGGGTCATGTTTCCCCCTGTGGATGGTGACCAGCTACGAGAATCACCTCTCCGTTTGAGCTGACTACGAGCCTTCTAGTATTGCCATGCAACACACTATATCTCCTCAAAAGCCATGATATCTCACAGCGAGCATGAAATACCTCGATACAATCCTCGACTCACATAGGCGTATGCTTCTGATCTCTAAGCGTACTAACAACTCCTCGACATCAAGCATCGGAATGAACGACACACTCAGTATGCGAAGTACAATTAATAGCACGTTTCAGATCGAGGGTCAACGCATACCCCCTCCCCAATGTTCCAGTAGCAAACGACAATAAGCCGATAAAGCCTCGACGAACCTTTCCCGACTTTCCCGACTTTCCCCTTGCAGCCTGCCACTCACTCACCTCCCAGCGCCTATGTGGTAGATCCAACCTTCCTAGACACGAAAGGAGCGGTCTACGCCCGTACGCATACACGTCCTTGTATTGCAAGGGGTGGATGAGATGAAAGTGGCAACTGATATGCCTAATTAAAAAAACGCTGCCTTTATCACCGAGCGAGTCCAGGGTGGGCGGCGAAATCTAGAGAACCCATACCCTCATTGTCCCCCGCTCACCCTTTCCTCTCTTCCCTCGCCGAAACTGGGGCGGTGCGGCATGGGCTTTTCTCTATGTAGTAGCACGAGTAGGTACTTATATCGATTAGGATACAACGGAATCTATACAGATTTGGGTTCGGTGAATGATCTATCGTGTGTGGAGGAAGATCTAAATTTTGATATAGGTACTGCATTTGTACCTACTTTTCTGGACTGGATATGGGTTCAACGCGTCCGAGTGGGTGGGGCTTCTAAGTGGTTGGATCCTGGGATGGGGCTTCTGGTAGAGATCTGGGCGATGGTATGGTAGGTGAATAAATCCCTTTCTAGGTAAAGTTTATACCGGTTGTAACACAAGGGTTGGTTTGAGAGAGGATGACGAGAGCAAGTGGGAAGATGGGAGCTCTTGGGGTTGCAAGGCGTGTCTCGATCGAGGAGGTGGTATTACCGCGACAAGAAGAGAGGAAGAGATCGTAAGTAGTCATTGTAAAAGCACAGCTTGGAGGGTGCAATACCAATGGATAGGAAAGCTCTTCCTCGTTACTGTACATTTTACTAGCCTTCAGTGACCGTAATTTTTCTATAGCTGACGTATCTGGATCGGCTGTAAAGAATCTTCTATCATATAATGTCTCTATAGTCGCAAAACCGCTATGTGTAGCACAGGCCACGCATTCCTCCTATGCAAAGCGAAAACATAACACGCCGAAGAGAATCTTTGTGGGGAGAACGGTTTTTTATATGGAAACACACGCCCCATGAATTATATCCATCAAGTGCCGCCCAGTCGTCCCGATTGCGCGTACGAAAAAGACAACAGCTTGCTCCTTGACTCCGGGCTGGCTATGCGTCACGGGAACCATACGGGGCGGTATGGTGGATGTGTGATACGGCTGGCTGACCAAGGTTTCCGTGAACTTCTTCCTCCGAGCGTCGAGTTTCCGCATCCATTCATGTCTCATGAGTAGTGCTCCTTTTACTGGGATGCGCACTGCATTCTCTCTGCGCCATGTGGCACACCGTCCTCCTCCTCCTCATCCATACCTGTTGCCCCTTGAGCTCTCCGCTGCCCGCTGGGGTCGACTTCCTCAAGAGTGAAATCGTCGACCATTGCATCTGATGGGGGCTGGTTTTGTATCTTACGAGGAGGGAGAACATCCTCAAGCATTTTAAGTTTTTCAGGTGAATTGAAGCCTTGGGGTGGAAATTTCACGTCAAACTGGATGTAGAGGTTACCGAAGTCGTGGTGTCTCATTGAAGGCATGCCTTGGCCACGGATCATTTTCACCACACCTAGTAACAGTTAGCAACGGTCCCTAGATATCTGACTTTGCAACATACCAGGGCTTATAACCTCTCCAGGAATGATTTCTACAGTCAACCAGCGATCATCCAGGTGCTCGATATGGATCTGCCCTCCAGCAAGCGCGGTTAGAAGATCGATCTCAGCTTGGAAAAATAGATCGTCCTCCTTGCGCTGGAATCGCGGATGTGGCTTCTGCTCGATCTCGAATTGAACATCACCTGGCTCTACCCCGGGCGCTTGATCACCTTCGCCTCGCAAATCAATCTTATGACCATTCTTGACGCCCTTGTCCACGTGCAGCTGAAGGACTTTCCGCTCGACGACTGTCTTTTTGCCACTGCACTTTTTGCATCGGTCCTTTTCGCGAATAATCTCACCCTCTCCCTGACAGTCTGGGCATACTGTCTGAAATCGCTGGAGCATAGGTCCCATTTGGCGCACCATCATCTTCACGCCAGCTCCATTGCATCCGGTGCAACTTTTCACGGCACCCTCTTTACCACCATGTCCATTGCAGGAGGGGCATATGACGGACTTCTGCAACGCTAGTTTGGCGACCTTTCCCCGGTAGATATCTTCAAGCGTTACTTTGTGGATATGGTGAATTGTCTTGGCCTTCTTAGGTCCTGAGTCGCGCATGCCGCCACCAAACATTCCACCAAAAGCTCCACCCCCACCGCTTCCTGGAAAGAATTGTGCAAAGAGGTCTTCAGCTTGCATTCCCGATCCACCTCCGCCGTGTTCAAGTCCCGCTTGACCATATTGGTCATATAACTGACGCTTCTGTGGGTCCTGTAGTATATCATAGGCATGGTTCTTTTCTTTAAATATTGCTGGTGCTCCAGGGGCTTTATTCTTATCTGCGACACGTTGGTGATCGAACGTCAATCAGTCAATCGCATAACATACCAGGGTGCCACTTTAAGGCAAGCTTCCTCCATGCCTGTTTTAAATCACTCGCGGAAATGCCAGGATCAACCTGTAGCGAGATTTTAGCATCACCCAAGGCCTCTAGCTTCCTAAGTCCCCAATCATATGAAGTCTTACCTCCAAATCATCATAAAGTTTGGTCTCTCTGACCATGGTGCCGCGAGATGGGTGATATCTTGATTTTGCTTATTTTTGACTAAGTCAAGCGCAGATGTGATTTTGACTATGAAGAGCAGAGTCAGCAAATATCTTTGTAATCATTCATTGCGGTAAGGATGAAGGACCTGAGACGGCATAAGTCACGTACCGGAACACTGTGATCTGAAACTCCCCAATACCTCTCAGATCCTAGGATTATTGTGGGCACCGCCGATTAGCTTCCTTGGAATGAGTTGAGATCGTGCTTCGAAGTAAGGTATTGTCGGTGAAATTCAGCTGACAATGTTCAAAAAATCGATTGATCGCCCACAAGATTGCAAAGCCCCGGCTGCCGCTAGAATTAGAACTAGTGCAAAGTTCTGAGAGGTTCTAAAACCTTCCGTCTGATGCAGCTCTGCTGCTGCCTTGGAGCTCCACTGGCATTCGCTGTTCAGTATGCTCTAAGCAGACAGAGAAGCCTTGTCTATAAAGATCTTGAAAGATGTAAAGGCCCTTTTATAGAACGAGAACTGGGTCAATAACGAAAGCAATTGGCCAGATTTCCAAAAACTTTCGGACGGATGATCTAACTACTTCTGGATGATACCGATATCAATTCCACACAGCGATGCTAGAGCACGTTGCGACTCCCTCTCTGCGAGATACCTGCCAACGACGTGATGGAGTCAGATCCTGGCTTCATAGCAGCGATCGAGGAGGCGAAGGCTGGATTCGAAGAGGGTGGAGTGCCGATTGGTGCCTGTCTGGTGTCCAAGGAAGGCAAGATCTTAGGAAGAGGTCATAATATGAGAGTGCAGAAGGGTAGCGCTATACTACACGTACGCTTCTGTCTTTCCCGCGGACATATAAGGTCTGACCGAGTTCTATGGGCCGAAGGCAGAGATGTCGGCACTGGAGGCCACCGGGAGACTCCCTCCATCGGCCTACCAAGGCGCTACCATGTACACCACGCTGTCAGTCGCCTTTCCTATACAGTTTGTTTATAATTATAACTTGGTGGTGGCCCGTCAAACATGGTGGTGAAGTGTTAGTCTCAACAATTGACGGTCAACCTGATTATATGCTGTCGTGAGGAATGCTGACCTAAGGATTAACAAGATCGCCTTGTGATATGTGTACTGGAGCCTGTATCATGTATAAAGTTGCTCGGGTAGTGATTGGAGAGAACAAGACCTTCGTTGGAGGCGAATCATATCTTAAAGAGAAGGGCATTGAGGTTGTTGTATTTGAGAACAAGGAGTGTCAAGGAATGATGAAGACATTCATCGAAAAGGAGCCTGAGGTTTGGTAGGTCTGCATTGCAACTTGAACCTGGGTATCTACCATTGTGTAACGTGCCTATTACTAATTGGTCACTAGGAATGAGGACATCGCAAAGTAACGACCTGTGGTGGCATTCTGGATCCCCAGTGTGAATTTTTGCTGATCATGATTGCATGACGGAATGGCATCATGGTTTAGTTCCAGCCGTGATGCGATGTATCTCTTGGAAGAAGAACTTGAGATGTTCTGGGTCAACACCTGGTTGAACACCTGATGCGTCTGTCAGCGCTGGTGTAATCATGAATCTTGAAGAGCAGGGCCTTACCATGTCCGAGATTCGCAACCCATCCCAGCTTACCACCCCCAAACCCCCAGACCATATCTTGGACCTCGGCAGCAATAGCCTTCTTTTCCCCATACAGGACTCCGGGGTCCATGTTCCCTTGTAGTACTACCCGATCATTGGCTATCTTGACCGCTTGCGCTGGATCCTGAAGCCAGTCTAATCCAACGACCTGATACCCTGAGTCGCACAGCTCATCAAGAGCATACCATGCACCTTTCGCGAACACGACCATTGGGACTGACTCCAGACGCATTGCGTGAAGGCGTCCAGGTAATTCCTTTGAGATGTAGCGTAGATATGGAAGAGAAAAAGTCTTGAAGGCATTTGGTGATAATTCTGCTGCCCACGAATCAAAGACCTGAATGATTTGGGCACCTGCCTTCACTTGTGATGCAAGGTATTGCACACACAACGAAGCTATCTTCTGAAGCAGCTTTTTGCTTTCCTCGGGATATTTGTATACCCAGGTCTTGGATTGCACGAACATCTTGCTCCCCCCACCCTCGACCATATAGCATAACAACGTCCACGGAGCCCCACAGAAGCCGAACAAAGGCACCCGACCGTTGAGCTTATGCCTGGTCATAGTAATGGCTTTGTAGACATAGTCTAGTTCATGCTCCACATCCACATCTCTGGACAACAATTCTTCGTACTGCTCGTCCGTGGGCGACTTCAAAGGGTTGGGAAAGTGGGGTCCTTTGCCGTCCAACATTTCTACCGTCATACCCATCGCTTGTGGTATGACCAAGATGTCGGAGAATATGATAGCGGCATCGATGAGGCCGTCATAGCGATCGATAGGTTGGAGGGTGAGGGTCGAGGCTATTTCAGGACTGCGGCAGCATGCAAAGAAGTCGTGGTTGCCTTTGGCCTCGTGGTACTCGGGGAGATACCTCCCAGCTGTAAACCTATCAGTGGGGACTCGTGTCTATGGGAACATAGGATCTCACCCTGGCGCATCACCCATATTGGAGGTCTCTCCACATGTTCGCCTGCTCAAAAGTGAGCATAGGCTCACGCGTGGCTTAGGTATCCTCCATACCTCTTACTGTTCGAAGCAAAAGGTCATTCTTCAAAGGAGGAAAGTTTGTCATGTTGGTGGCTGATAAGGGTGGTGAGTGGATGTGTAGCGCTTGTGTCACGTCAAATTCGTGTAACACACCATAACCCTATCGATGATCCGATGATCTACGAGGACCAGAGATTCGGGACATTATGACTACTGAACCGGGTTGATTTCACACAAGTTGAATTGATCTTCAGGTCAATCATTATCAATTCTCGTCTTCTGAATTTCTTTTCCTAAGGCTCGCTATATTGTAAAGCAGCTCTCTGATAGACCTCTTTTCCATTGTCCCATCTTGCAGAATCTTTCTTTGAGTCTCTAGCTGTTTCTGCATAACGGCTATAAGGCCCCCTGTGCCTTCAGTTTTCCTTTCCCAGCCCAGCTTGGTCGCTTGCACAACACCAACCGAAGGTCGTAGATTTTGCTCCTCCGCACTTGCTATGGTCGTGGTCGAAAACGGCTGGTGCACAGCGTCCACAGAGTATACTATTGACTTGCTCTGCGGTATGAACATCACGTCGATAACGTTGCCTTCTAGACGAATACTAGCCTCGAAACTGACTTTAGCATCCGAGTCCACGAGAAACATAAATAGACCAGGAACGCTATAGGTGATATCAGCACGGCCTAAACATGATGAGTCAAAGTGCGGCTTACCCCTCGCATGTGACTGCGAGTTCAGTCTTTGTCCGAGTCTCGACCACACGGATATTTGTAATTGCGATTTGGGGTTCATGGCTTTCGAACTTCGTAACTGACTCTTGCATATGTTGTTCCCTAAAATAATTCACGTGGCTTTTTAAGTCTATCTTCTGACGAATACTGCCAGAAAGCCAGTCCCATGCTAGCATGTAATCGTCGCCTCCACCAGAGATTAGAAGATGAGGGTAGGCCCGTGGAATGCAGAGTCTGCTAACGAAGTCGGTGTGACCAAGACAAAATCCTTCAATGATGTGTGCTTGAGGAATACCGCGAGATACTCGAATGTGTTCGTCGCGATCTGATGTCAGTATGTAGTCGCGCGGTGCTAGCAGAGATGTAGTGACTGATACACATGCTATATCCGTCAGAAGTGAGACATGGCCAAGCAACAACTGGTGCTCAAAGTTCAAGGACTTTTTCTCCGCTTTAGCATTGGTCACTTTCTGTTGCTGGCGGAGGGCTTCCCGATTTTTCTTAGTATGTACGGTAAGAGAAGTTGCCGAAGGGATGAAAGAGCGCTGTGAGGGCCCGTTACTCTCCTTGGTTGAGTCTTCATTGGCATCGGAAGTCGCTGCAAAACCCTCGATTGCATGACCAGTCAAGGGCAATGAGTAAACATCACCAAACTTATCAGCACATAAGATTGTCGAGTCATCCGGTGTCATGGCTATCGAACATGGTCGTTTGGGCATAAATCTATCCTATTTAGTGATTTAAGCGTACAAATACCTACGGCGCATCTCACCTCTCACTCAGCTGACTGAGGATACCATGTGCGGTCAATTCGAAGACTCTGATGCATTTGTCCTCGCCTGTAACGGCGACAACATGATGGCCAGTTGCAGTGCAAGCGAGGTTGACAATAGGCAAGCTCAAGGACCGCTTCGTATCTGAGCCTCCATCATCTTTGCTGTCATTCCCCACTACAATTTCTGCAGAACTGCCTGAATCTTCCCTTGCCGAAGACAATTTTCTTCGCTTCTGTGGCGGCTCAGCTGTAGCTTCGCCCACACCTGTTACCGATTGCTCGGTAACAGTGCTTACCCTAGTCGTTGAGTCCTGAGCATTATGTTCAGTAGCCTGATACGGCGGCCAACTTGAGAGATGGTTGCCATTGAGGACGCTGAATGTGTGTATACAGGGGCCTGAAGCCGCAAGAATTGTGGCTGCGTCCGGCTGATCAGGTCGGGGACAGTAGAGCAGACACTGATATGTGTGTAACATTGTGAGTATCACATCCTCACACCAAGTATCGTTGATGCCTTAGCGGCGCGCAGTGGGCTACTCAGACGGTAGCAGATAGTTAACGGTTCTAATACAGTAATTTAACTAGTTAACGTTATAAATATTAAGTGTTTAATATCTTAGAGGTATTATATATTAACTATATAATTACAGTCTCTATCATACTCCGTATCTAGTTAGCTAACGTACTTAGTCTCGTACCGTAATGGCTGCTAAGGCTGCCAAGCCTACTGCTCGGGAGTATGAGGCTGCATATCTCTTCAACGTTCCGCGAAATCTAACCTCAGATTCGGGCGATTCAGCCGAATATCATGCGGGGTACGGAGGCTGTAGGCGACATGGGGCGTGGGCGACGTGGGGTAGGTAGGTATATACCTCCGCTGATTAGGGTGTTTTTTAAATACCGCGCTAAGATTTAAGGTTTAAGTATTACCGTAAGGAATCTATTATGTATCTATTATTAAAACCCTTAATTTAAATATACGTATCCTCTAGGGGACTGTGTTAAGGCGATGTACATTTAGGAACACGTAACTAAGACCAAACTGTAAGGCTACGGTATTGTTACTGTATAAACATCCTACCTCCGGCCGCTAAGGTGGTGGTCCATGCACTAGCCGTAAGTAGGTTAGCGGAGCTAAGATTTCTAGCGCTCCATCAAGCGAATTGTGCGCTTCAGCACAATGAAAGTGCGTTTTGGCTCCCAGTCTTGACAGACATATCTTCGTGAGACTTCGAACCGCCCCTCTACAGCTACCATTTGACCCTTAAATATCCTGTCTTCATTCAAAAGAAGATATGGGGGGAAAAACTGTTCGTTCTCTCGTAGATCACCCTGACTTCAGCTTACCTTGTGCAGGTCAAGAAAGAAGGTCGAGCTCATGGAATCATTGGGAATGCAGGGCAGTGTTGACAATGACTAGCTTACTTCGACAAGCTGAAGGCTCTACTCGAGGAGTACGAAGCATCGATTATAGAGTCGTCTGAATCTGTATGGCTAATAATGGACCAGGTACAAGAGCATTTTCATTGTCACCGTCGACAATGTGAGCTCCCAACAGATGCACAAGATCCGCAAGAGCTTGAGGGGGGAGGGTGAAGTCCAAGGAGTAGTGCTGATGGGCAAAAACAGTGAGTCCTGGCCATAAGGTGGATACAATCGCGACTCATCAGCTGACGCCTTTTGTAACAGCTATGGTACGCCTCTGAGCGCGACGCGCCCCTTGTGTCCCTCTACGCGGGACTCTCTGATACTTGTGCAATAGGTCCGACGAGCTATCAAAGGCTTTATCTCGGACTTTCCAGAGTATGAGCGACTGCTCCCCCATGTCAAAGGTATTTCTTTCCCTCATACAATATAATGCACTTCCTAGGTTCTGACGCGCCTTAGGCAATGTTGGCTTCATCTTCACCAACGCAGACCTTAACAAAACTCGGGATGTAATCCTTGCCGAGAAGGTGGCCGCCCCCGCCAGAGCCGGCGCCGTCGCACCTCTGGATGTCTTTGTTCCAGCAGGCAATACTGGTAAGATCGCCGCCAAAATGAACGTGATCGACGCTTACAAGTTTCAGGCATGGAACCCGGAAAAACCTCCTTCTTTCAGGCTCTCGGCGTTCCGACCAAGATTGCTCGTGGCACTATCGAGATCACGACAGATTTGAAGCTGGTTGAAGCTGGAAGCAAGGTCGGAGCATCCGAGGCTACACTTCTCAATATGCTGAATATTTCTCCCTTCACCTACGGCATGAGTATCTCTCAGGTCTACGATGGCGGACAAACATTCAGCCCCTCGGTGCTTGACATCAAGGAAGAGCAACTATTCAAGGCGCTCAATTCCGCCATCCAGACGATTACGACAATCTCACTCGCCGCAAATTACCCAACGCTGCCATCCATTATGCATACCTTTGTCAATGGCTACAAAAAGGTTTTGGCGGTTGCAATAGAGACAGACTACAGCTGGGAAGGCATCGATGGGCTCAAGGATCGCATTGCTAATCCTGATGCGTACGCATCAGCTGCACCTACAACAAGCGCTGCCGACGCCGAAGCGCCTAAGGAGGAAGAGAAACCCGCTGAAGAGGAGAAAGAAGAGGAAGAGAGTGGTGACGAAGGTAAGTACAAATCGTCAAGACCCTCACTTCAACGCTAATACTTCCCAGGTTTCGGTGGTCTCTTCGACTAGTTCATGTAGCCACATCCTTTATCGTGAGATACATAGCGGTTCAGCAATTAAATCGTCAATACACAACCTTGGTCTCGACCTCTCATGATAGATTCGTATGTCTGTATGCTTATTGCTGACCGGCTTACATGAGTAGCATAGCTTCCCCGGAGGGACTGGCCCCTATCACGAGTTCAAATGGTAAATCTATCCTCTCTTCTTCCCTATACTACGTTGGCGAATGATTAATGATCTTTTTAACCCTGATGGCCATGAAGAGACAAAAACAACAACAACAACACTCTAATTTTTTAATGACGCCTTTGTTTTCTTCATATGTTTAGTCTAATAATCCGAATGAAACTTGTATGGCTGATTTCGAAGTGGAACATCTAGATATGGACCCCAAGTGTCTGTAGCATCAGCGCCTCTTCGCGTATCCCCTTTTTGGCTGCCTTGGATTAACTATATAGCAAGAATCCGACCAGGACAGCGTGCGCTGCGTTCAGCCTTCTTCGTCCGTATAACATTCGGATACCTTATGTGGAGTAAACACGGTCGTAGGGGCACTCTTGCCTTCCATCAAGAGCCTTTTGAGCGGCGTTGAAAGAGCGATCAGAGGCACTCCCTCAATGCATTTCGAAGGTTCGCGAACGTGTATATCGATCGGCATGTGATTGTCATTATCGCAAGGCCTTATCCTTGGAGCAACATCCACCGACACTTCCGTCTTCACCGCATTTTGTGCTTTATATTCTGTTCATTCAGTAGCTTACGGTGTGCTCACTTATGCTCTCGGTATAGGTGTTGTAGTCAAGGCTACCTATCCTAGCCGGCGTCACTGATAAGGTGCATCTATAATTCCGAGTCGCGGCACTTGATGCAGCATTACCATACACAATCGGTCAAATCTCTTTCTCAGCGGAGAACTAACATACGACTAGATTTTTGAGAATCATGCATGGATGGCTGCCTCTATCTATCTCGCACTCAAAAAACATGGCCCTTGGTCTGCTTGATGTCAATAACCCTGATATCTCGCCACATCACCACCGCTACGATGCCAACAGCCCACACAGCAGTGCCCGCAATCAGCATCATCATCTGCGCGTCCCCGTAGGCGTGCTGGATCGCGATACGAGCAGGCGAGCCCACCGCGTACGACAACTGCACCGTGATGTCTTCATAGATGGAGGGCAGGTTAGGGAGTTCTGAAACAGGGAGATATTTGGCGAGCTTCTTCGGAAGGATACTCTGCCAGATGGCGGCGGCAACGGTTAGGCCAATCGCGCCGCCAATAGTACCGAACATCCCCAACACGGCCAGAACAACGGCAATATGTTGATGTGAAGCGGCTGCCATGATGGCGATCTCGTCGCAGATGATAATGGTACCGGCGGCGAAAGAAACGAAGATCTGGCACATGACGATATAGCCGACGTTACCGTCCGGCCGCCGGAAGTTGATCATCAGGCCCAACCCAAGGATGCTCAAAGGAATACCGAAGTAAAGACAGACGGGCTTATAGCGTCCGGTATAGTGGATCAGCAGGCCCACAGCGAGGGAGGACACGACGGAGCCAACGGTGTAAGCCTGGACGACATAGCTGGCATGCGTGACGCTCAGGTCGTTCACCACTTGTAGGAAAGAGCTGAAGTAGCTGTTCCAGCAGAAGAAACTGACGAACAGCGTGGCGGAAAGGATACACGCGCCGAAGACTGTACGATCTAGAAGGAGGGAATAGGGAATGAACGTGACGGGAGCGAAGAATCTCTCCCATACCGCGAATATGATTATAAGAACGATACCGAAGACCAGCAGGCAGATGATAAGAGGAGAGCGCCATCCTTTCGCTCGCAAGGTGTACAGAATGAACGGCAGAAGAAAGAGCGCGACGCCGGCAGAGAGCAGAAGGAGGCCAACAGCATCGAATTCGCGGCAATAGTAGACAAAGGACTGCAAGGCCGTGCGCTGGCTCTCGCGCTTCGGCACAAAGCCCTGCGCCTTGGCCTTGTAGTAATTGTACAACAAAAGGCCGAAGAGCGGAAGAGTGACGGCTGGGATGATGATTGTGAACGTTCCATAGCACCAACGCCAGCCGGCTCCCTTCAGGTAAGCCGAGGAGATTGGCCCAGCTAACCAGCAGGTTATCAGATTGGGCGAACTGGCAAAAGCCTGCATCAGACCTCGATTGCGCATTGAAGACGTATCGGCGACGAAGACGCTAAGACTATATTGCAAGCCGTTGTTCCCAACCGCGTAGAAGACTTGGGCCGCAGCATAGGCCTCGACGTTATTACACGCAGCCATCATGATAAGCCCGACCGTAGCGAGGAAGATGCAAAAAAGAAATCCCTGTGGCCGGCCGAAAACGTCGAGGATCTTGGCGAGGGTGAGATTGGTGACGCCGCCGATGACACTGCTTAAGATGGCGACTGTTGGTGTGAGCGAGTGCTGCGCGAAGGCGGAGGTGACGTAGGGTGTTAGGGCAGCGGTGGTGCCGGATAGCATTCCCTCGACGAAGTAGATGAGCCAGATCATCATGTAGGCGACGATGAGGGCGGTGGTGGTCCATGCTACGGTCACGGCTTCGATGTTCTGGACACCGGGTTGGGCATGGGTGTCTATGGTGGACTCATTGTCGTTGTCGTTGTCGTTGCCGTCCGGGTGGGGACTCGAGGGCACGGAATGCTCCAGGTCGTTGACGGTACTGGGCTCCTTCTCGACATGAGCGTTGGCTTGCGGCGTCATGGTCTGTTGCCGCTGCTGGTTGAGGGCGAGAGGAGCTGCTGAGGAGGAAGAGGGAGAGGATGTATGGCAGAGCAATGGTAGAAGGAGAATCAATATCGATCGAAAAAGAACCATGCGTTATTATGTGAGCGAGCTTACCAAAAAGTATCAACCATGACCTAGAACATGTTGTAGTGAATGAAAACTCGCCCAAGCCCAAGCCATGACGTTACTTATACGGAGTGGAGTGGTATACCTGGATTGTAGAGGAAGTCGACTTCTAACCAATGAGAACTACTTCAAACCTTCTCGACATCTTGCATACAGCGTGCTCCCAAATCATTGTTGAAGCCAGCTTCCTGGGTCATCGTAGTACGTATCTTATGGATGGAGACTAGTACGCACGTGTGAACGTTGTGATATTGCATATACATCATCTTCGGTAGGGACCGCGATCTGACATTCATCTACTCTGTAAAGTATGGCCTATAGAAGGTTTGTGTGAAATTCGCGCGACGAAAATGGACCGGAATCCGACGAGGACCCAGAGCTACCTCAGCAGCTATCTATAAGCTTTGCATATCTGATGAACTCTTCATCCGATTTCAACATATCCAACTCCTCGGGGAACGTGCCGAGTACCAGCTCCACACCCCCATCATTCCTCATGGGATAAATGACCAAAAACCGAAAACGCTTATGACCCCGTTCGATTTGAGGTCGCATGGCTTGAGGACAACCTCCGTCGGCGAAGAATTCGTCTCCGAACGACACCTCGCTCGTCTAGAACAGCATCAGATTGGAGATCATGGCGTGCATTCCCGTAAGATCCATGCAGGCGATCGTGAACCTGTCATGGTCGAGCAAGGACTGCAGAAGCGTAAAAGCATCATGTACAAGCGAGGGTGTGATGCGCGCGGCAGCTTCGCGGAGGACACAGGCGATGCGTCCAATGCTAGTCTCTGGCGAGCACAGTGTCTCGATGGGCATGTTGGGTCGCTTCAGGATGAGCATGCTGCCCATGTAGGATGATGGCAACAAAGAAGAGAAGTAAGAGCGGCCATCGACCGGTAAATCCAGAACGGATATCTCGTCGGGTCCGAAAGTTTGTCCCCGGAGTTCTGTAGCCACACGATATCGTGCCTTTATCGCAGAGCGCCAGAAGAAGGCTTGCACAATGTCACTGATAGAAGTGATAGCCCCGCGGGCCTCTGGGTCAGCAACGACTTCTTGTTTGAGCTTCTGCACATTCGCGGGCGAGATCAAAAACATACTAGTGCTCAGGCCGTCCTTAGCGGGAGGGGGTGGCCAGATGAATCTTTGAGGGAAGATGGGTGCGGGAGGGAGAGCCTTTCCCTTTGGAAGCCGAGACTCCTTAGTCTCAATTTTGTCGTCTCCAAGAGTTTTGCAGAGCTCCTGTGGGGGCAAGAATGGCAAGAAGCCCCACACCCCGGGATCTACCTCATGAGCTGGTCGAGCATATCCTTCTTGTTCGTACAGAACTTCTGGCAGGCTGTGATTAAAGCTCTCGGGGTCCAACCAGCTGCATGTCGCCGACAAATCGCCTTGAACATATCTGCAGCTTTCTGCCCAGACCCCAAGAGCGACTATAATACCAATGCTATCAAGGTGGCAGTGATGGAAGTTTGTGGCGAGGATACAGCCGCCTTCGACAAAGTTGGCTTGTGCGATCAATATGTCAGCGGGCAGCGGCGGGAGAGTATTCTCTTCGAGGACAAGTTCGTCCTTGAATGCTGAAGGCACGAACCCGGCATCTCGCAACTCCCCGAACGGTGGAAGAACATTGGACAGATCCTTGTAGCACAATTGTCTCGGCCCCGTAGAAGAATCGGTACCATCGCTATGCAGAGAGGCCGACAGTGGAAGAAGGGGAATGGTGAGGCGGAGGTCGCCCTTCTTATGACCAATCTCTTGATCCGAGCAAACCATCATTTTGCCGTCGAGGGCTGGGATAAGTTGCATTGTGCGATGGAGACCCTCTTGTAGATTCACAAAAGCTTGTTCGAAAATAATCCCTTTTCGTAGAGCGAAGAAGAAATTCAATCCCATGTAGTGATTAGGGTTCACGTAGTCAAGTGGATTCAACTTGAACGATAGCCGCGCCTTGTGTTTGTCTATCATCTCTATCATCTTGGCCAAATCGTCGTTGACGAGGTCGTCTAAAGCCGTGCCTTTCGTCTTCCTCGCTTCGGCCGCTAATCGTGCGAAAGCGGCAGAGAACTTGGCAAGGGTAGGATTTGCGTAGAGGTGTCGAGGAGCAAGCTGATCTTGTAGCCCCGTTGCAGCCCGGATAGTCTTGACAGCCCGAAATGCAAGGCGGGAGTGTAGCCCAAGCCTGAACAAGTCCGTATCAGGCGAGGCTTCCTAAAGCAGACAATAGAGAACCGAGGATGTGACGGATGGACTCCATGATGGACTCAAACGAGCTTGTATCAATTGTTACTGCATCCGGGTCCTCACCTCGTGAGGTTTAGAAACGCTCAATGTGGTCAGCATGTAGTGCTAGGGTGCCACGTCGCTTCACAGTCCCTTTGTCTGTGCGGACGAAGGGCTTGTCTGGCTCTGCAAAGGTACTGTAGTCCCTTTGCAGCTGGTTCTTATGGAGAGACATCGTATTGGCTTTTTCTACTATTGACCGTATACTATCAAAGAGCTCGTTGTCTCTGGATGACGAACTTTTCAGCTCAACGAGCAGGCCTGCCTGGGACTTTCCGGTTCCAATTTGTGGGGCATTGCTGCGTAAATTATGGGGTTCTACTTTCTCAGGACTTGAAGAGAGCTTGAAATAGGTTCACGTACTATGAGGCACCCGACGATGGCTGGGTGCGTTGTGACGAAAGCCTCGGTGTCTAAGGGTGATATCTTATAGCCCTCGGATAGAACGACTGTATCGTCACTTCTCCCTTTGAAGGCCCAAAGACTTGGATTAGTGGGATGCTTGACGTATAAGTCTTTGAAGTTGACGGATTGCTTGGCCGGAAACGTGTGGAAAATGCCCTAGAATAAGGGCCAGTGCTCATGCATACCAAGCTCCACCTCTTTAAGTTGGAAGCCGGAGAAGGGGTGAAAGGCGAACCAGAGCCAGTCTTCCCTTTGCTACATAAGGTTTCCGATGAACAAACCCTCTGTTGTACCTGTCAAGTTCAGGACTCTGACTACGTCATTCACTTTGCCAGCACTAATTGGACTGACGGGACCTTAAGAGCAAGAGCGTCAGTGGTATGATCGTGATGGGGGAAACGATAGAAAAAACACGCTTACCGCCAGACGCATAGATAAATCTCGACGACTTGAACTTTGCCAAGACGTCAGGGGTCTCGCCCAGCTCATCGATAAGCGATGGAACCATACTCCAAATATTAATTATTCCATGGTCTGCGAGAAATTCGACGAGGTTCATGTTAGGTATCACGCCCGCAGGTCCCAAAATGCAGTGCAGGCTGAAGAGGGAAGGCAAGAGGATGTCCATGATGATACCGGCACCCTCTAAGTTTTGAACCTCATGCAATTAGCCATTATTCGCCAGGGCGATAAGGACATAACACGTACGTAATTCATAGGAAATGATGAGTGCATTCTGTCACCTTCCCTCCATAAAGATGTCCATGGGCCTAACCCATCATCGCCCTCAGTAGGTGGAAGGAGCCGCACTGCATCCATTGTGCCGATCAGACCGTGAGACCAAGAGATCGGCTTCGGCACTCCCGTGGTGCCAGAGGTACGCAGGAGGCAGAATGGGTTCTGGGTAGCTTCATTGAATGCTTCGTTATAGGGGATCGACTCGATAGATTCAGCATCGAGATGTTCGTCGACTTCAGGGATATCCAGAACTCTCATGGGTCGTTGGTGCAGGAAGTCTTCCACGGTTGTGAAGCCACCAAGCGCTTTTGTCAACCGCCTTCGCAAAGGTGCGAGCAGATATATGCCTAAATTCATGGGAAATGTCGGACAATGTTGCCACTGAGTATATGATGCGGTCTGGCTCGGCAGAAGTCATTTCGTCCAGGATCTGAGGGATAAGCCTCTTGCCATATTTCATTGAGGTATTCATTGACATACAATAATCCAGAGAAAGATATTGAAAAAGCGACGTGCAAGACGGTATATTGCAGGCAATGACTTTGAGAGATTGGCAAATTAAAGATGACTTGGACACTACACCTACTTATACCACCACACCTCAGATACAAGGTCAGTGCACAAAATCATTCGGCCCACTTCGTGATCTTGGCAAAATGGTGCAGCAAGAAACGCCGGCTGACGGGACCATTTCCTTTGCGACCTTCCGGCCGCGTTGTAAGCCTATGTAAGCAAACAGCTGCATCTTCGGGCCAAACATTGTAGTCAACATAACGAAGTTGCATGTCTGGGCATCTTCCACAGCATGTGACGCCTATGAGCATGCAAGAAATATATTGGAATTCCAGCCTAGTCCACTTTCGCAGGAATCGATAGGCGGCATTCTTTCCGGCGCTCTAAATACTGAGCTCCGACATTGGCGACTGACGAGAAGCTGACCATGCTGCTCTGTATCTGTGAACTCTAGACTTCTTATTAGGTGACGTGCCAAGCCGGGTAAGCGGGCATTTAGCCCCTTCGGATTAGCAGTGCTGAGAGTTGCTGCTACCAGTCCGTGACTTACTACCGAGCGAGACCGGGTAATCTTCGGCTACGATACTTTACCTAAGGTAGTTCTATCACGCTAATTCACTGAATTTATAAAGACGAATTCGCGTCTCGCGCAATTGCTGGTGTAGCTGCCCACCTGTGCAATGCGCAATGTAGCACGCATCGCAATCCGTCAACGAAGTCGTCAAAGATGGCTATGTTCAGGCCAATATGGACGCTTGGGATACCAAGCTGTTCGATCACTTGGTCCCCATGCTACTTTCTGGAAGACTACTTCCTATGCCCAATGCCGCGGAGCGAAAACACTGGCGACATATCAATTAAGTGAGCTTCCCCAGCGCTCTCTTGGAACTACAGGCGAATTGCCAGAATTCGAAGATGTTGGACCAGCGTACCCTACCGTGGTGCTGCAGGCACGGAACAACATGCAAAAATATGAGAATTGCGTGCTGTTGACGAGAGTTGGAAGCTTCTACGAGGTACTCTACAACATATGGTAGACAAGCATTCAAAGCCGTACTTACATGAAAAGCTCTACTTTGAGCACGCAGACAAATATGGACCGCTCCTCAATCTCAAAGTTGCACAGAAGAAGACCGCAGCCGGCCCCGTGTCTATGGTCAGTGGCCTAGTGCTCTTATCATCCGTGCATCAAGTCTAATATTGGCGACGCTCAGGCTGGCTTCCCATTCTTTCAGCTTGACCGCTTCCTCAAAATCCTGGTTCAGGACCTCAATAAATTTGTGGCCATTAGCGAGGAATTTGCAAATAGTGCCTCTGGCACCGTCAAATCTGGAGGATTACAATTCGACCGCAGGGTCACACGAACGGTCACACCGGGTACACTGATTGATGAGAAGTTCATGGACCCCTACGAGAACAATTTCCTGCTGGCCATACACCCATTGGTCTCTGAGGGGTTTTCTGGTCCTACAGGAGAGCATACAATACCCATCGAGCTGACGAAGGGTGCAATACCATCATCGCTGTTATCAAAGTCTGTTGGTCTCGCTTGGCTGGATCTGTCAACAGGAGACTTCTCCACACAGGCTTCCACAATGGGAACACTGCCTTCTGCGGCCGCGCGGATTGGGGCAAGGGAAATTGTAATGAGCGAAGGGCTCGAAGAGAGACTCAAGGCAAGCACATTAGACATGCTGGAACAGCAGCGCCACATCGTGACCTCTCACTCCACCCAACTTGCTGATGCTTCAATGTCTAATTGGACGCCAATGCTAGAAACAGAGGTGCCCATGGAGACGCAATCAGCGTTCAGCAGTGAAGAGATAGCTGCTGGGAGTCTGCTTTTGGACTACGTGAAGGAAAGGCTCCAAGGCTCGGGAACCAAGCTCCAGCCACCAGTCAGGAGACACGACAAAGAAACGATGACTATTGACAAAAGTAGTATGAGAGCATTGGAAGTACTAGGAACGTCCAAAGAGGGTCTCGGAGGGGGAAAAGGAAGCTTGCTACACACTGTGCGGAAGACTGTCACGAAGAGTGGTTCGAGACTACTCAGAGATTGGATCGCGTCGCCCTCGATGTCTCTTCAGATCATCAATACAAGATTGGATCTTGTATCGCAGCTGTTACAGGATTCCACATTCAGTGAAGACATAAACAAGTTTCTTCGCCGTAGCTACGATTCCCAACGACTTGTGCAGAAGTTTTCGATGGGGCGTGGCGATGCCGATGATCTAGTCAGTTTACTTCGGACTATCGAAGCGACAAATGGAATAGCAAGCACTCTCCAGAAGCGCATAGAACACCCAGATGTGGATCCCACTTCGGCGAACGGCGAACAAAAAGCGCGGCGGTCTTTGCATGGACTAAGCCAGCGCCTGACGCTGGATGGTCCCAACTCACTTGCAGCCTTAATCACTGCTTCGATTGATGAGGACGGCTTGACGGAAAGTCACCGTGTCCACGAGAACGGGCAGGTTGATATCGTTGCAATGGCACAAGAAGTTTTGCATACCGAGGGTTCCGCTGAAGATCAGGCTGCCATGTCACGTTTGTCTCGATCCAAGGTAAAGCAGAAGGTGTCCATTGAACCGGATCCGGAGGAGCACGATCCGTGGATTCTTCGTACAACCGCAAGCCCTATCTTGGAAAGATTGCATGAAGCACTAAACGGTCTACGCCAGGATAAGGTGACCCTGACATCCAGTTTAAGGGACAGATTAGACGCACAAAGCTTGTCGCTGCGGTTTACTCCAGGCTTGGGCTACATTTGTCACGTGAAGGGGACCAAGGATGTAACAGCCTCCTTGCGATTATCAAATGATTCTCGAGACGTCAAGAAAACTAAGACAACACGCTCCTTTCATCATTCGGATTGGACCAGCCTTGGCAGCAGAATCGACCAAGCAAAGCTGCGTATTAGGACTGAGGAGCAGCGGGTGTTTCAAGGGCTACGAGAGCAAGTAGTGCTGAATCTCGTGAAACTACGTCGTAATGCTGTGGTACTTGATGAGCTTGATATTGGCTGCTCATTTGCAACGCTTGCGAAAGATCAGAAGTTTGTTCGGCCGGTCCTCAACCTTGGCCTGAATCACAAGATCGTTGGCGGAAGACATCCAACCGTCACGTTAGGCTTGGAAGAGCAAGGAAGAGCTTTTGTTAGCAACGATTGTTTGATCGGTGAGAAAGAACGAATATGGCTGATCACTGGTCCCAACATGGCCGGCAAAAGCACATTCCTGCGTCAGAACGCCTTGATCTCCATACTTGCACAGGTGGGATCGTTCGTCCCTGCTGAGCATGCGGAAATTGGCCTTGTTGACCAGATCTTCTCACGGGTCGGTTCTGCTGACAACCTATTTCGGGATCAATCAACGTTTATGGTGGAGATGATGGAAACTGCAGTGATCCTGAATCAAGCCACCCCACAATCCTTTGTGATCATGGACGAAATCGGCCGTGGAACCACTCCAGAAGATGGTACTGCAGTAGGTTTTGCTTGCTTACACCACTTGTATCATAAGAATCGATGCAGGACGCTTTTCGCGACTCATTTTCATGCCCTGGCCGACATGACGAAAGACTTCGAGCGCTTGGCATGTTACTGTACTGATGTTTCCGAGGGGCCTGGAGGGTCCTTCTCATTCGTACACCGGCTTCGAAAAGGCGTCAACAGAAGCTCTCACGCACTGAAAGTGGCACGTCTTGCAGGCATTCCCGAGGCAGCAATCGAAATAGCCCGCACGGTGCTTGAGAGTTCGTACAATAGGTCAGACAGCTCTGACCGATAGCTTTCATCGCAGGGAGCTGCGCAGTAGCATGCGCTGGACTACAGCCTTGTTGAACACCACAAAAATTGTGGGTCCCAAATTTGGCTATTCCTCTGGAGAAAATCCACTGCTAAGTGACATCGATAGGCTTACATGGGGGCATCGAGTGTCACTTCAGGGAACAGAGAGATGGTTCCCAAGGTCCGCCAAGATAGCTGATAGGAATGCTCTAACAGTGAGCGTTGACAGCCTCCTGAGTCGTGACATTGCAGAGCTTCCTGGAACAGTACCTGGCCAAAGTCAAAGCCAACCCCGTTGAATCCTTATACGGCGCCTATTGTGATGGTCTAGTTGGGAGCGTTGCTAATGTTTTTCTCCCGAGCCCATCAGGTTTCTTCTACCGACAAGGCATGCAACATCTCGCGACGGGTGGCGCCATTTTCATTTCAGGTAATGGACGGTCCGCGTGCTACGAAGGAGATGGTGGACAGAGATATGTGTTGGAGGGTGCTGGCTAAGATCAAGGTGGCCAAGCTGTGGAATCCCACCGATAGTGAAGACAGGGGCTCGTCTACTGTCTTGGAAACGCATCTCAAGCAAGTGCGAGATTCTCAAAGTCAAGATAGCAGGGGACGTTATTTGATGAGACTTCATTTCAGATTCCTCTAAAGGCACACCGAAGGCAGCGCATGAGCTTTTGACCCTCTAGATCGCCCTTCGCGTCGGTCATATTGTACAGACCCTGAACCCATTTGAAAGAGGTTCAGGAGAAGGAGGAGTAAACTTTCCTCAAGCCACGCAAAATAGTCATGTGTAATACGAAAAACCATCTAAGAAAAGTCCATTGAGACTCGCCGCCAATAGAAACCATTTCCACCTTTCAGCAATATAATCTCTCATACTACGCCTACAATGTCCACCCCCCTCCCCCAAGTCCACCACCACCCCTCCCCCCTCCAAACCCTCGCCCCCCACCTCCTCTCCCACCTCCCCCTCTCCCTCCCCCTTCTCCGCCGCCTCCAATTCCACCCCACCTCCCCAACCGCCCACATCCTCGCCACATACCCTCCCTCCCGCCCACCACCACCTTCCTTCACCGCAACCTACGTCGACCGCCACCTCGCTCCCGAAACCGAATGCTGGATCTTCTCCACCTACGAACACCACCAACCCCCCTCCACCACACAACCCGACCACAATGCTGCTGTCCTCAAAATACACGCACGCGCACAACTCCTCGCCCTCCTCGACAAAATCGCACACCTCCCAAGTCCGCACCCGAACCTAATAATCGGCTCCCTCCACTCCGCACTCCTCCCCCTGCTCGGCAGCTCACACCTCACACCCCAGAAAGTCCTCACAAGAACCTCTCACCACGAAGAAGACGACGCTAAAGACCCCCAAACCGCACCACCAACCAGCCCCCTCAACGGCATCAGCGTCCCCTACACAAAATACCTCATCCCCCCCTCCCCCTCCTCCCACTCCCACAACCCCCCTAACCTCCCACCCCACTACACCCTAAGCAAAGTCCTCCCCCCAGAAATCCCCCACACAATAACCCGCACCGCCATCCCAAAAACAGAAGCCACACTCGCCCAGCTGGGGAACGTGGCGGTACGCTACCATCCCCCAAATCCCCATCCCCAAACCCCCCATCGACAAGAAGAAGACAATCACAACGAA
>JAABUV010000795.1_pt1 | contig 47600 bp, 1 predicted proteins | sample 5559971 | NCBI WGS metagenome assembly JAABUV01 (sample SAMN10711881, study PRJNA513362) | rock metagenome | isolation source: Antarctica rocks | place: Antarctica: Victoria Land, Knobhead nord | collected 2015-12-19 | reverse complement strand
AGGCTAAAAACCCTACTATTCACGTCACCTACTAACGTGTCTAATATCTACCTACTAATATATCTAATATCGGCCCGAATAGGGGGAAATATCCGTCTCATTACCAGGTATAGAACGCTATTAGCATAATCTAAATCGGTGCATTACTACATTAGCTAATGTATTTACAGGCTAAAAACCCTACTATTCACCTCCCCTACTAACGTGTCTAATATCGGCCTGAATAGGGGGAAATATCCATCTCATTATCAGGTAGGTAACGCTATTAGAATAATCTATATCAGTACATTACTACATTAGCTAATGCTATTATAATTATAGGCTAAAAACCCTACTATTTACGTCACCTACTAACGTGTCTAATATCTACCTACTAATATATCTGATATCAGCCCGAATAGGGGGAAATATCCGTCTCATTACCAGGTATAGAACGCTGTCAGTATAATCTAAATCAGTGTATTACTGTATTAGCTAATATATTTATAGGCTAAAAACCCTACTATTTACCTCCCCTACTAACGTGTCTAATATCGGCCTGAACAGGGGGAAATATCTATCTTATTATTAGGTAGGTAACGCTATTAGAATAATCTATATTAGTATATTACTATATTAGCTAATGCTATTATATTTATAGGCTAAAAACCCTACTATTTACGTTACCTACTAACGTATCTAATATCCACCTACTAACGTGTCTAATATTAGTCGGAATAGGGGGTAATATCCGTCTTATTATTAGGTAGGCAACGCTATTAGAATAATCTATATTAGTACATTAGTATATTAGCTAATACTATCACATTTATAGGCTAAAAACCCTACTATTTACGTCACCTACTAACGTGTCTAATATCAGTCTAAATAGGGGGAAATCGTCTTACTACTAGGTATAGAACGCTATTAGAATGGGTGTATATATATAATTTAGCTAATGCTATTATATATATAGGCCGCCTACCTACCTACCTACTAACGTGTCTAATATGCTCCCTACTATCCACCTCACCTACTAACATGTCTAATATTAGTCTGAATAGGGGGAAATATCCGTCTCATTACCAGGTATATAACGCTATTAGAATAATCTATATTAGTCGATTGGTATATATATATAATATAGCTAATACTATCGTATTTATAGGCCACCTACCTACCTACCTACCTACCTACCTACCTACCTACCTACCTACTAACGTGTCTAATACACTTCCTACTATCTACCCTACCTACTAACGTGTCTAATATCGGTCTAAATAGGGGGAAATACCCGTATTATTAATAGCCTACTATATCTAATATACTCCCTACTATTTACCCTACCTACTAACGTGTCTGATATGCTCCCCGCTATTCACGTTACCTACTAAACGCCAGGTAGTAGGGGTGATTTTCCGACGTAAAAATCTTGAATTTTTACAGGCATTTTCTAGTTTTTAATAATAGAGTATAAGTAGCTAAGAAGTTATTACTTAGCTTCTACCTAGATAGACTTCTTCTTAGATTCTAATAAGAGTTATTAGACGGCCTAAGTAGCCCTAATATTAATATTATTAATTAATTCTTAAAGGAATAGGGCTTTATATCCTAGGGTCCTCTTAATTAATTATCTTATAATTACTAGTACTATAATATAGTCTTATTAATATACCGTTTTTAAATACCCTATATTACCTAAATTCTTCCGGATTCCTATAGCTTCCTTAATCTACCTAGAAATATATTCCGCCGTACCTAGATAAGGTATAACTCTTTTCCTAGCTACTACTAAGGATTTACCCTAGGCTACCTCTATAGATTTAGGTAGGTTAATAGGATTATTGGGACCTAAATTATTCCTCCCTAATTTAATTTAGTTAGCTATCCTTACTAGGGTTATTCTAGAATCCGGGGTTAGGGTTATTCTAGAATCTAGGGTTCTAGTAGATAGAGGGGCCCTTAATAAATACTAGGTAGTCTTAATACCTTACTTAAAATCCTATAGAGTAGCTAGAAATATCTCTAGCTCTAGTCTAGACTACTAGGATTCCGGCTAGGCCGATCTTTTAAGATCCGCTACTACTCTTAAGCCGTACTAAGCTAGTCTAAGACTATTCTAAGTAAGATACTTAATAAGGTACTAATTAGGGTAGTTAACTAGGTATACTTATTTAGGTTCTATAAAGAGGAAATTATATAGGTAGAAGGTAAGAATAAGAGTATTATAATTAGCTATAATAATAGATTAAGCTAGGTTAGATAATATAGAGGGCTTTCTAGCTCTAGTACTAATTTTAGACGAAGGGTAGGGAATAGAATACTAAAGGGAAAGGAGATAAATAGAATTATTAAGGCTAATAAATAGAAATCTTTTAATAGGGTAATAGGATAGAATAGAGTAGAAGTAACTTTTATACCCTGTAATCCCCTTAAGAATAGTTAATTACTAATAAATAGACCCGATCTAAATAGATAACTTAGTATATTTATTTAGGATCTTCTAGTATTACTACTAGATATTAAGTTACTAGCTAGGGCCTATATAAATAAGTAGGTTATAAAGGCTTATATTCCTATATCCTTAGACCTAAGGCTAAATATAACTATCTAGGTGGGTTATACTTACCTAATATGCTATAGCTATAATAAATATTCTTATCTACTCCTAGGATAAAAAGTCTTATATTAAAGTTATAAAGGTAGTATTATAATATCTTTATAAATTTAAACTTTATATTAGCCTAAAGAAATATAAATTTATAATAATAAAAGTAGAATTCCTTAGTTTTATTATTAGTTATAATAATATATATATAGATTTATATAAAGTAGATATTATAATAGAATAGCTAAAATCTAGGAGTATTAAGGATATTTAGATATTTTTAAGGTTTACTAATTTCTATAATTATTTTATTAAGTACTATTCCTTTATAACCGCGGCGTTAATAGATTATTTAAAAAATTATTATCTATATATTAAAAATAAAAAGTTAATATTAAGTAATATTATAAGAGTAGTATTTAAGTAATTAAAGTAACTTTTTTAAGAGGTATTATTACTTATATATTTTAACTTTATAAGAGAAATCTAATTAGAGATTAATACTTTAATTCTAGCTATTATAACTATTTTATTATAAAAGTTCCTAATTAGTATTAAAGGGGTAGAAGTAGAATAGTATCTTATTACATTCTACTCTTATAAGTTATATTTAGTAGAAACTAGATATAAGACTTATAATTAAGAATTACTTATAATAATTAAGGTATTCTAGGTATAAAGGTACTTCTTAGAAGGTAGTATATACTTAATTATAATAATTATTAATTATAATAACTTAAGGTATTTCTAGATAATATTATTATTAATAAGGAGATAATTATATTAAGTAATAAAGCTTATAATATATGACTTTAAAATATATTATTATATAAGTATTAAGAACCTAATTAATATCTTATTAAAGTAACGAAATTATATATTAATAATAAATAAAGAAGATACTTATTTATTAATATTATAAAATAAATTAAAGAATATTAAGTATATTCCTTTTAATAAGTATTATATATATAATATTTATAAAGGTTTATAAGATAATAAGGCCTATAATTATAAATAATATAAAAGGTTAGAGATAGAGCTTAAAAAACCTTATACCCTAAAAATAGGAGAGAGTAATATACTCTTAAGGATATAAAGTAATATAAGTAATAGCTTAAATCCTATTATAAGATAGTTTAATATTAATTAAATAGTACTTAAAAGGTATATTATAACTATATTAATAATAGAGCGCGTATAAAATAAATATAATAACTTAATATTAAAGATACTCTAATATCTTTAAGAGGGAGATAAGGATATTTATAATAAGAAATAATTATTAAAGTCTTAGGATTATAAAAAGGCTATGAATATATCTTTATTAATAGATAAGATAGGGGTCCTTTATAAGGGTAATATAATTTTTATACCTAATAATAAAGTAATTAGATAAGAAATCTTAAAACTTTATTATAATAACTTTTATACTAGCTACTACTTATAAAAGTATATATAAAAGCTTATTAAATAGAAGTTTTATTAGAAATTAATAAGATAAGATATTTATAATTATATATAAGAATATTTAATCTATTAATTAATAAAGTTATATAAATATATTATTTATAATATATTATTATTATTATTAATACTTATAAGACCTTTTTAAGAAATTATAATAAATTTTATTATAAATCTCCCTTTAAGTAAATAAAAGGGTAGTATTTATAATATAATCTTAGTAATTATAAATTATTATATTAAGGTAACTAGGTATTTACTTATTATAAAGATAGTTAATATTATTAATATTATTAATATATTATATTATATAATCTTCTTAAAATTTAATTAATTAGAAGGTATTATTAATAATTAAAGGATAATATTTATAAGTAGCTTCTAGGTAATTATATATTATTATATTAATATAAAAAGAAAGCTTAATACTACTTTCTATCGTTAAATAGATACTTAAATAGATAGACTTTATTTAATAAAGTTTATATATAATTATATAAAGTATATTAATATTAAGTTACCTTTATATAAAGTACTTTATAACTACTTACTTAAGTTAGATATAAAGCTTTTAAAGTTATTATTAAGAGAAGTCCTATTAGTATAAAAAAGGGTTAAATTACTTTAAAAATATAAAGAAGGTTTAGAGTAATACTTATATTAAGTATAAGCTATATAATTAGAGTATATAAATAAATAATAAAAGTAAAAATAATATAATATAAATAATTATATCTTATTAAATATAAAGTATATTAAATTAATATAAGTAATTAAAAAATTATTATAATATTATTTAAGGCCTTTTAAGGTCTTTAATTATATTAATAATTAAGTATATAAGTTATAACTATTTAATACCTTTTATATATATAATATCTTTTATATCTTACTTATAAAGTTATATTAAGGTAATAATAAAAGTATTATAAAAGCTATATAAATAGAGCTTATAAAGAATAAAGATAAATAGGAAGTTAAAGCTATTCTTAATTATAAAATCTCTTATAATAAACTTTAATACTTAGTAAAGTAGAAGGGTTAATCTTATAATTATATTAATAGCTATATAAATAGGACTTAATTAATATATTAAATATATTAGAAAGATTTAAATAGGATTACCTTAAGGTATAAAGTTTATATTATATAAAAGGGGAAATAATTTCTATTATTATTAGTAAAAAAAAGATACTTAATATAATTAGACTATTAAAGGTATTATAAGAGAGGGCTATTATATTATACTAGTAGTAGTATTAAGCCTATTACTATTACTACTATTAATAATAAAAGTATCCTCTTTATTATCCTCTTCTTTATCTTTTATAATAGGAGGGAGGTATTCTTATAATATATTAATAAGGCTTTAAAAGTACTTTAAAAGGGGAGATAGAGTAATATATATATATTAATAAAGGATCTTAAGAATACCCTTTAAAGTATTTATAATATAAATAATAATAGCTAGGTTAACCTTAATAGGAGTTATAATAATAGTAGGGGTAAAGGAGGTATAATAAAGGTAATAATAATATTATTAAATAAGCCTATTAAAAGTTTATTAGAATCTAATAAATTAAAGGAGGTTAAAGTTAATATTTAAAGTAGTTATAATATTTAAAGGTTAAAGAAGGCGCGTATAAATATAATAAATATAAGTAAAGATCTCTTATTAATATTTAATATTAAGATCTTTATAATAATTATATTTAATAGAGTTAAAAGAGGCGTATATATAAGTTATACTATTAAAGGAATAAATAAAGCCTTAACTAAAAATATTAGACTTATAACTCTTTAAATTAAAATATAATATAATAAAGGTATATTATATAAGATAATATAAGAATAGACTAGGAGTAGCTTAATAGGGGAAGTTATATATTATTATAAGTAAAGGGGGTAGTAATAGTCTTCTTTTAATTAATAGTAAGGGTAAGTTTATTATTAAGGATTACTTATAAAATAATTATTAAAAGTATAAAGAGGTATAAAAAGGCGTAGAGGGGGTAATAATATAAATAAAAATTAAAAAGGACTTAATATAATTAATAAAAAATAAAGATATTATAATTAAAAGAATAATATTAAAGTTATATAAAGAAGGTATACTTTAAGTACTTAATAAACCCTTAATAGTAATAACTTCCTATTTACTTTAAAATATTAAGACTTTTAACTACTTTTATAATAAATTAATAAAGGATAATAAGAAGTATGATAAGAATATATTATAATATAAAGATTATATATAAGAGTAGTATTTATAATTATTATAATTTAATAAAATTATAAATTCCTTAAAGCTTAACTTTGAAGGGCCTTATAATTAATTATATTATTATACTTTTATTAAAGGTATATTCTATTATTAAGGGAGTATCTTTTATAAATTATAACCTTTCCTACTCTTAAAGCCTAAGAGCCTAGATAAGGAGATAATTATAAAGATTAGTTAAGAATATAATACTACTATTAATATAGTATTTATAATATATAATAATATTATACTACTCCTTTACCTATAATATATAAAGGAGGGAATTCCTCTTAAAGGGAAGGGTAGTAATTAATCTTATTATTAATAAGAATAGAGAGTTCTATATATATATATATATACTATTTATAGTACTTAATAGCTATATTATTATATAGTACCCTTACAGCTTCTTATTATCTAATAGATATCCTTTTACCTAGATATCTAAGAGGCTAGGTAGCTTCTTTAAGGGGTATTTAAATAAACCTCTCTCTACCTTTTAAGGAGGTAGAGATTAGTTCTTTTATAATTATAAAGTTACTAGAGTATTAAGTCTACCTTTATAATAATACTACTTACTTATTAGTAGTTTATACTATCTATTCTAGCCCTTAGGAACTAGCCTTTAATTTAGTTCCTAATAGTTCTTATCTCTCTACCTTTAAAGGGAGATAATCTAGATTATAATAGTATAATAATATAAAGATATCTAATATTAAATAAGATAAAAATATATTAAAAGTCTAGTATAATAAAATTAATATAATACTAGAGTCTAATATAAGAGATATTAAAGTAATAAATAATATACTTATTAATAAAATTTCTAATAAAACCCTTACTAGTATAATTATATTTAATAAACTTATTACTACTATTAAAATTAAAGAAGAGTAGTTAATAAAGGAAAGAAAGCTTTAAGGTACTTAAAAAAAATAACTCAATTATAAGTAAAAGTAGATAAGGCCTTATTAAATTTATAATAAATTATCAAGAGATTATTAAATAAAATATAATAAGGGTTAAGACTAGCCCTAATAGAGGACTACCCTTTAAATTAATATATTAATATATTAATATATAAGGTATATTAGACCTTAAGGTAGGATCTATCTTTAATAGTTTTACCCTAAGTTAGTCTATTAGAGGCTAGTTAGAAGAACCTAGTAATTAATACCTTAAAAGCTACTTAAAGCCTAAGGACTTACCCTTTTATAAGGGGAAGAATATATATAAGTATAAAAAATAGTACTAAGTTATAAATATTATATTTTAATTAATATTTAATAAATTCCTAACTAAGTTTATAAAGGTTACTTAAGTTATATAATTCTTAGAAGGTAAACCTACTAGGTTATAAGATTATTATAAAAAGTTATTATTAGGGAGAGTAATTACCTAGAAGTACTTTACTTAATACTTATTAAACTTTATTAAGGACCTAATAAACTACTAGCTTTATAATATATAATTATACTTAAATATATAATAGAACTCTAACTAATTAATATAAAGTTTTAATATATATTTAAGTAGGATTAAATTATAAATCCCTCCTTTTTTAGAGGAGTATTAGTACATTAACTTCTTTATAAAGTTACGCCTAGACCTTTAAAAGGCCCTTATAAATTATCAAGACCTCCTTATAATTAAAGAAAGCCTAATTACCCTTACTACTTAATTAAAGAATAACTAGTAGTATTATAATAGAATAATAGTAGGTAATAATTATATTACTAAAAAAGAGGATTATTCTAATAAATAAAATAAAGGTTAGAAGAGGAAAGGAAGTTAAGATAAGGGTATTAATTTATAAGGGTACTATATAATAATATAGCTATTAAGTATTATAAATAGTATATATATATATATATATATATAGAACTCTCTATTCTCCTTAATAGTAAGATTAATTACTACCCTTCTCTTTAAGGGGAATTCCCTCCTCTATATATTATAGGTAAAGGGGTAGTATAATACTATTATATATTATAAATACTATATTAATAATAAATACTATATTAATAATAATATTATATTCCTAATTAATCTTTATAATTATCTTCCTATCTAAGCTCTTAGGCTTTAAGAATATAAAAGGTTATAATTTATTAAAGATATTTCCTTAATAATAGAATATACCTCTAATAAGAGTATAATAATATAATTAATTATAAGGCTCTTTAAGTTAAGTCTTAAGGAATTTATAATTCTATTAAATTATAATAATTATAAATACTACTCTTATATATAATCTTTATATTATAATATATTCCTATTATAATTCTTATTATCCTTTATTAATTTATTATAAAAGTAGTTAAAAGTCTTAATATTTTAAAGTAAATAAGAAGTTATTACTATTAAGGGTTTATTAAATACTTAAGGTATACCTTCTTTATATAACTTTAATATTATTTTTTTAATTATAATATCTTAATTTTTTTATTAATTATATTAAGTCCCTTTTAATTTTTATTTATATTATTACCCCCTCTACGCCTTATTATACCTACTTATACTCCTAATAATTACTTTATAAGTAATCCTTAATAATAAACTTACCCTTATTATTAATTAAAAGAAGACTACTATTACCCCCTTTATTTATAATAATACTTAACCTCCTTTATTACGTTATTTATAACCTATCTTTATATTATCTTATATAATATACCTCTAATATATTATATTTTAAAGTAAAAAGTTATAAGTCTAATATTATTAATTAAGACTTTATTTACCCCTTTAATAATATACTTTATATACGCGCCTCCCTTAGCTTTATTAAATATAATTATTATAAAGATCTTAATATTAAATATTAATAGGAGATTTTTACCTCTATTTATTATATCTATATATACCTTTTTTAGTCCTTAAATATTATAATTACTTTAGATACTAGCTTTAACCTCCTTTAACTTATTAAATTCTAATAAACCTTTAATAGGCTTATTTAATAATATTATTACTACCTCTATTATACCTCTTTTACCCCTACTACTATTATTACTTTTATTAGGGTAGACCCTATTATTACTAGCTAGATTATAAATACCCTTAAGGGTATTCTTAATATCCTCTATTAATATATATATATTACCCTATCTCCCCTTTAAAAGCCTTATTAAAGCCTTATTAATATAATATAAAAGCGCCTCCCTCTTATTATAAAGAATAAAGAAGAGAATAATAAAGAGGATACTTCTATTATTAATAGTAGTAATAATAATAGGCCTAATACTACTATTAATATAATATAATAACCCTCTCTTATAATACCCTTAATAGTCTAGTTATATTAAGTATCTTTTCTTTTTTTATTAATAATAATAAAAATTATTTCCCCTTTTATATAATATAAACTTTATATCTTAAAGTAATCCTACTTAAATCTTTTTAATATATTTAGTATATTAATTAAGTCCTACTTATATAATTATTAATTATAATTATAAGATTAACCCTTTTACTTTATTAAATATTAAGGTTTATTATAAGAGATTCTATAATTAAGAATAACTTTAATTTCTTATTTATTTTTATTATTTATAAGCTCTATTTATATAATTTTTATAATACTCTTATTATTACCTTAATATAACTTTATAAGTAAGATATAAAAGATATTATATATATAAAAGATATTAAGTAATTATAATTATATACTTAATTATTAATATAATTAAAGACCTTAAAAGGCTTTAAATAATATTATAATAGTTTTTTAATTACTTATATTAATCTAATATACTTCATATTTAATAAGATATAATTATTTATATTATATTATCTTTACTTTTATTATTTATTTATATACTCTACTTATATAACTTATATTTAATATAAGTACTACTTTAAACCTTCCCTTTATTTTTAAAATAATTTAACTCTTTTTTATATTAATAGGAATTCTCTTAATAATAGCTTTAAAAGCTTTATATTTAATTTAAGTAAGTAGTTATAAAGCGCCTTATATAAAGGTAATCTAATATTAATATACTTTATATAATTATATATAAACTCTATTAAATAAAGTAACTCTATTTAATTATCTTATCTCTAGGTAGAATAATAGTATAAATATTATTTAAGTATATTATTCTATCTCTCTATTTAATTATCTATTTAAGGATAAAAAGTAATATTAAGCTTTCTTTTTATATTAATATAATAATATATAACTACTTAAAAGCTACTTATAAATACTATCCCTTAATTATTAATAATACCTTCTAGCTAATTAAATTTTAAAAAATTTTTATAATATAATAGGTTAATAATATTAATAATATTAACTATCTTTATAATAAATAAATACCTAACTACTTTAATATAATAATTTATAATTATTAAGATTATATTATAAATACTATCCTTTTATTTATTTAAAGGGAGATTTATAATAAAATTTATTATAATTTCTTAAAAAGGTCTTATAAGTATTGATAATAATAAGAGTATATTATAAATAATATATTTATATAACTTTATTAATTAATAAGTTAAATATTCTTATATATAATTATAAATATCTTATCTTATTAATTTCTAATAGAATTTCTACTTAATAAGCTCTTATATATACTTTTATAAATAGTAGCTAATATAAGGGTTATTATAATAAAGTTTTAAAATTTCTTATTTAATTACTTTATTATTAAATATAAAAATTATACTACCTTTATAAAGGACCCCTATTTTATTTATTAATAAAGATATATTAATAGCCTTTTTATAACCCTAAGATTTTAATAATTATTTTTTATTATAAATATCTTTATCTCCCTCTTAAAGATATTAAAGTATCTCTAATATTAAGTTATTATATTTATTTTATACGCGCTCTATTATTAATATAATTATAATATACCTTCTAAGTACTATTTAATTAATATTAAATTATCTTATAATAGGATTTAAGTTATTACTTATATTACTTTATATTTTTAAGAGTATATTACTCCCCTTTATTTTTAGGGTATAAAGCTTTTTAAGCTCTATCTTTAACCTTTTATATTATTTATAATTATAGGCCTTATTATCTTATAAACCTTTATAAATACTTATTAAAAGGAATATACTTAATATTCTTTAATTTATTTTATAATATTAATAAATAAGTATCTTCTTTATCTATTATTAATATATAATCTAATTACTTTAATAGGGTATTAACTAGGTTCTTAATATTTATATAATAATATATCTTAAAGTTATATATTATAAGCTTTATTACTTAATATACTTATCTCTTTATTAATAATAATATTATTTAAAAATACTTTAAGTTATTATAATTAATAATTATTATAATTAATTATAAACTACCTTTTAAGAAGTACTATTATACCTAAAATACCTTAATAATTATAAGTAGTTCTTAATTATAAGTCTTATATCTAGTTTTTATTAAATATAACTTATAAAAATAAAAAGTAATTAAATATTATTCTACCTCTATTCCTTTATTATTAATTAAGAACTTTTATAATAAAATAGTTATAATAGCTAATATTAATATATTAATCTCTAATTAGATTTCTCTTATAAGGTTTAAATATATAAGTAATAATACCTCTTAAAATAGTTACTTTAACTACTTAAATACTACTCTTATAATATTACTTAATATTAACTTCTTATTTTTAATATATAAGTAATTATTTTTTAGATAGTTTACTAATATTATAATAATAAAAGAATAATACTTAATAAAATAATAGTAGAAATTAATAAACTTTAAAAAGATTTAAATATCTTTAATACTCCTAAGTTCTAGTTATTTTATTATAATATCTACTTTATATAGATTTATATATATATTATTATAACTAATAATAAAGCTAAGGAATTCTACTTTTATTATTATAAATTTATATTTCTTTAAGTTAATATAAAGTTTAAATTTATAAAGATATTATAATACTACCTTTATAACTCTAATATAAGACTTTTTATTTTAAGAGTAGATAAGAATATTATCTAGATAAATAATATATATAATATTAAATAGTCTTATTAAAGCCTTATTAATATATACTTAAAATAAGGTAGGTATATTAATAAGTTTAAAAGGTATAATTATATATTTAAAATAGTTATACTTTATATAAAATATAATCTTTTATTTATTACCCTTTTTTATTTATAAATAATAATATATATCCTTAAAATTTAACTTAATTAAGTACTTAATATTAATTAATCTTATTAATGTTTTATTAATTAATAAAAGTAAATAGTAGTTTTTAATTATAATCTTATTAAGTACTTTATAATTAATATATAAATATAATATTTTATCCTTTTTTAATATAAAAAGAATTAATATACTTATTAAACTTATAAAATAATAAATCTATCCTTTTTTAAAGTCTACTTAAAATACTCCTTTAATATATATAACTCTTTCTCTAATAAGTTATAAAGTAGGTTAAAGGGAGGTTCTTTATTCTCATTTATATTAATTATATAATTATAATATATATAATTTAATAGCGCCTTAATATTCTTAATTAAAAAGATATCTTAAAATTCCTAAAATTTTAAAGGGAGTTTAACTTTAAATAGTAGGCTTTTATTACCTATTCTTAGGTATATTATAATAAATATAATATTATTAAGCTACTCCTTTAAGGCTTTAATAATATTAAAGTACTCCTTAATATTACTTTTCTTAATAAAGAATTACTAGTTCTATATAAGTTAATCTACTTAGGGATTTTATTCTTCTAATTATAAATATTTAAAGTAGAAGTTATAATTAAAATTTATTATTATATAAAAGGTACCCTTATAATATTATATAATACTATTAAAATTAATAAGTTTAATTTCTCTTATATAAGAACTTAATAGTAATATTAAGTTTTTAACTCTATTATATAAGGTATTATTAAAGCTTAAATCTATTTTTTAATCCTACTCCTTTATTAAGTATATATTAATATAATTAATATCTACTTTAAAGTTAATTAATATAATAAATTCTCTTTATAAGCTTTTAAACTTTATTTATATTATATAATAAATTATTATATCTACTTCTTCCCTTATATTATAATGATAGATATAATTATAATACTTAAAGGTTTTTTAAATTTAAGCCTCTCTTAATTAACTTATTACTAGATATCTTATTAATTATAAGCTTATTAATTATAATATTTATAACTATTAACTTTATACTTTAATAATCTTTAATTATATATCCCTTCTTTTAATAATTATAATATTTAATAGTAGAGAGGTTAAGCTTAAGCCTTTAAGGAAGGTATAATAATACCTTAATACTACCCTACCTTTTTTACTTTATATATAAGCTATTATCTCTTTACCCTTAGAAATTTCCTCTTCCTCTTTAAGGATATTAACTCCTAGTAGGAGTATTATCCCTTTAATCTTTATATATAAGTAGTATTATATAAGGCTCTAATTAGGTTATTAATATAATAAGAGTATCCCTTATCTCTAGGATATTAAGTTATATTATAAGTTAATTATAAAGATCTTTATATAACTTATTTAAAAGGTTATTATAAAGTATATATTTTATTAATAATTTAAGTTATCTTTTTAACCTAATAAGGTAGTTTATAAAGTTTATAGTCTTTTAATATTCCTTTTACTTAACTTCTAAGTAGTATTTATTAATTATTAGATATTAATTTTAAAGATCTTTTATTTAATTTATTAAGAAATTATTAAAGTATTCCTAGAACTATTTATCCTTTAATATATCCTTTATATATTTATATTATATAGCCTTAAGGTTTAAGGTTATATATTATAATATATATTAGATTTTTATAAAATTATTAAAAAAATAGGTTATACTTATTTTAATTATATTAATTATATTATTAAATTATTCTTAATATTTTTATACTAATTTCTTATTATAGATATATAGGTCCTACGGCCTAAGAATATAAGTTTTATATTAAGGACGCTTTAATTCTAATTCTTTTATTAATAATAAGTAATATTAATAACCTACTTAAGTAGTATTATTAATATATATTTCCTACTCTAACTCTTATAAATATTATTATAGATCTTATATCTACTACCTCTTTGAGACTTCTTCTTTAAGTTCTTATATCCTTTATAATAGTACTTCTTAGATTTTAGGTAGTAGGGACTAGGTTTATACGCCTAATAACTACCCCTAGATAGTTAGTTATAATTATAATATATCTATTATTAATTTATTAATTAATTCTTAAGACTTACTCTCTTTATAAGCTTAATCCCTTATATTTAAGCGGGTTATCTACGCTAGTTAATTAACCTTTTTACCTTATACTTATAATAACCCTTCTCTACTTATCTTATTAATAGTTAGGTTACTACCCTTAAATAGGGTAGAGTAATTAAAATATAAGGGTACTACGTAATAATATAGCTATTAAGTATTATAAATAGTATATATATATATATATATAGAACTCTCTATTCTTATTAATAGTAAGACTAATCGCTACCCTTCCCTTTAGGGGGAATTCCCTCTTTTATATACTATAGGTAAAGGGGTAGCGTAGTACTACTACGTACTATAGACGCCACGTTAATAGTAGTACCGTATTCCTAACTAGTCCTTATACGCGGCTAGCTATTAGGAGTAGGATTATTATTATTACGCGTATAATTATTAATAAGGGAGATATTAGCCTAATTAAGTCCCTTATAAATATATTTATATAGATAGAAAATAGACTTAATAGAGCTATAGATCTTAATATTAATATAGGTACTATAATTCTTTAATAGGTATAATTTATAAGGGATAACCTACCTATTATTAATAGAGGAATTAGGTTTAAGGGGGCTAATTAGATACTTATAAAGAGGATAACTTTTATTAAGTATAAAAGATATCTCTTAGTAAAAATCCTTTAAAAAGCCTTATTATAATAATTCTTCTCCTAACTAAAATATCTATTACTAGGAACGCTAGTATAGTAATTATAAACTATATATTATAAGACTAACTTATATAATATATTATTATCCTATTAAGGGGGGATAAATACTTAAATAATACTATTAATATTATTAACTATCTAGATCTAATCCTCTTCTTATATAATAAGGAGAATATAAGTATATAAGAGACCTTACTTTTAAAACTTAATAATATAATAGTAGCCTATATAAACCCTAAGGATATATTACTTAAGGAGGTCTTTTATTAGCTCCTAGAGCTTCTAATTAAAGATATAAGTAATTAGGTTATAATAGTACTCTAATATTTAGCTAGATTCTAGTAAGCTCTAAATATTAGGCTACTTAAGATTATATATAAAGGTAATAAAAAAATTAGGTTTACCCCTTTTTAGACTATTATTATAGTGTCTTATATTCTCGCTTTTATAGTACGTAGGCTTCCTAGTATTATTAATAGGAGGATAGTTACCTTATTACTAATATCTTTAAGCGAGATATCTAGATTAATACTAAGCCTATCTATTAGGCTAGAGTAGTGGTCTACCTAAATAGTCCATTAATTCTAATAATATTAATTTAGGTTATTAAGCTCTATTAATATCTAGATATTAGTAGCCTAGTAGCTAAATAGATATCTACTATTAATTATATAATTAAAGAAACTAGGCTAGATCTAGATATTAATTAACTAATTATTTAAATTATATTAACTATCCCCTAACTAATATATAAATTATTTAGAACTATTTATAACTAAGTAGATTTAGGTCTAAAAAATAATTAGGGAAATATATTAAATAGTCTTACTTATATCTATTTTATATAAAATTAATATCTTATTACTTACTAAGACCTATTATAACCCTAAGGTATATATACTTACTAATAATATACTAGTCTAATTCCTACTTAGGGTTACTACCCTCTTCCTACTCTAGTTTATTATTACTACTAATTAGGGTATATTAGGTAAGTATACTAGTAATATAGTTCTATTATAATATATATAGTAGATAATTACCTAGAAGCTAGTAGCTAGCTAATAGGAGGCGGTTATACTATAACTATTTATTAAAGGGAAATAGGAGCGGATATTAGAGGGCTATATAAGAAGGATACTAATTAGGAATTATTATAAGGCCCCCCTTAATAGTTTTAATATAAATATCCTACTTAATCTAGCCTCTTATAACGTTATTAGGAGTTATTATAATATAAGCTACTTCTATAAAGGTAGGGCGATTATAAGTACTCTTATCCTATTATTTAGGATTTAACTATTAGATATAAACGCTTATAATATTAATAGGATATTATAATTTATTCTCCTTAAGGTAATTATAATAGGATTTAAACCTCTAAATATATAGGTTAATAGACTAGAGGATATATTAAGTAGAAGTAAGGGTATCTTAATTTAAATTATTAAAATATTAATAGTAAATATCTAATTACTCCTATATACTATCTAATATATAGATCTAGGTAAATTTTAGCCTAAGGCTATTATTAATAATAAGAGGACCTATTAAATAATAAATAAACCCTTAGATCTAGAAAGTAATTTAACTAATATAGGTATTAATATTAATTATACCCTTACTAATAAAGGAGAGATAATTATTATAATTAATAATATCATCTAAAACTTCTTTATTATATATAGTCCTCCTTCTTATAAACTATCTATTAATAATAATATTATTAATATTACTAAGTAAGCTATTAATTAATTATACCCTAAGCTCTACCTCCTTTCTTAGCCCTTTAGGTAATAAGTTAATATTAGCCGGCTTATATCACTAGTTAGGGGATAGCTAGTTATTCTTCCTACTATTATAATATAGCTATTAACTACCCCTTAAGCTACTATATTTACTTTTCTAGGATAGTATATTATAATATATATATATATTACTAGTAATATTAAATAATTTATTAACCTAGTAAAGCTCTATATATCTTATTATATAAGAATCCTTATATATTTAATATCCCTAGCCTAGCGTCCGCCCCTAATATATATTATTCTACCGCTAGTATAAGCCTTATTAAACGGGCGGTTAGTACTTAGTATTATTATCTTTATTAGCCTACTAGGAGGCGTACTAGTAACGCGTATCTAAATAATATTTAGGAGGTAATAGAGAAGCGATTTCTTAGGGGGTCTCTTTAAAGATAGGGGGAGTAGGTTATTAAGGGTTCCTTAGCGGAATAACTACTTAAATAGTTATATTAGCGAGGGCTATATACTATTAGGGAGTAATACCCTTATTAAGGTAGTTATAAGGGCGAGTACCTCATAATATTTCTCTAGGGCTAGGTTTTATTAATATAATATCTCTAGGGTTTATTAATAGATTACTAGATATAATATAAGTAGGTAATATAGTCTTCCTTAGGCGTCTAGTACGCCCTATACTATTACTCTTATAAGATTTAACCCTCTTATTAATAGTATTAGGTTCTAGCTTAGAAAGAGCTACTCACTTAAAAGGTATTAATAGGGAGGTAGAGGAGCTAAATTTAGTATAAGAGGGGTAATACTATATTATTTAAAGGCGGCTAGTACGATTTATATATTATAGGTTATAAGGGGAGGTATTACTATCTATAATATACTATAAAAGGTAAAGAAGAGGTAGGATAAAAGAAACTATTAACGCGGTAGGGAGGCGCTAAGATATAACACGGTTAGACTAATTTAGTAGGTAAATCTATTTATTATAATATATCTTCTAATCTACTAGGCTAATTTAAATTATTTTTAAAGCGTTAAGTAGTTAGGAATAGGGTAAGTAATATTATCTATATAGAAAATATTATAAAGCGTTAGGGTAGACGTAGGTAGAATATAAAGAAAGTTAGACTTTTAATATTCGCGCTAGTCCTATAGGGGTAACTAGGGGACTTATTAGCTAACTAATAAGTTATAATAAGCTCAGGGTCCTAAATTATATATATTCTATTATAGTAAGAAGATAAAAGATATATTATAATATAAAAGGTATAATAATTTAAGAATTACGTTAAATAGTCTAGTAGCGTAGAAGTTATCAGCTAAATAGAATATTACTATACTAGATATCCCGTAGTTAGTCGGGTACTTAGTAGATAGTATTAGTCTTCTAATACTTCTATCTTAATAATAATAATATCTTTTCCTAATAATAACTAATATAATAAGTCGTCTAATAATAGTATACTTAGTTATACCCTATTAGTCTTAAATAGTAACGTTATAATAGAGTTATAATATAAGTAGGCCTAGTAACTATTTATTAATACTCTAGTACTAGGTAACTATTATAAATAATCCCTTAGTCTAAATTTAATATCTTTACTAATATTTACCTTATAACCCCTATAATACTTAAGGAGGGTCTTAGTATTTATAATAGTTTATATAAGTATCTATCATATTTAGACTTAAATTTACCTTATAACTACTATTACTTACTAAGGAATAAAATAATTATACTTTTAAGTATACTTTTCCTAAGTAAAAATCTTGAATTTTTATAGGTATTTTCTAGTATTATATATAAAGTATATTAAAATCTTATTATTATAAATTAATTTATATTTCTTATAAAGGTAGTAGTATCTCTAATAGGCTCTACCTATCTTATAATTATATAATAACCTAGGACTTAAACCTAGGTACTTAATATACTAAAGATAATAGGGCCTAGGGAGGGCTACTACCCCAGTAGTATAATAGGGTAGAGTAGTATAATAAGAGTAGTTAACTATCTATTATAAAGTTAAGTAATATAAATACTTTTAAATATAAGGAGTATAAAAATAATTTAAAAGAAATATATATAATAAGGTATTAATAAAGTCCTTAGATAAATACTATAATAGACTTATATAATAAGGTAATATATAAGTAATATACTTATAATATATCAAAGAGGACTAAAGTCTATTATAAGGTAATACTATATATAAAGTAATAAAGAATATTAAGTAGAGACTTACCTTAATTATTATTATTATTATTAATATTACTATTTAATATATAGTATTATATTAGTAATTAATCCTTTGTATTATACTTATACTTTAATAGTAATTATCTTATAAAGTATAGTAATATTAATATTATATATATTAGCTTATATTATTAATATATTAAGATATAGCTTAAAGTAACTTATAATAGGTTAATATTAATAGTAGTAGTTATAAAAGAAGTTAGAAGTAAATAAACTATAACTTTATTATATACTATATTATATATATTAACTACGCGATTTAATAGTATAATATTATAATCTAACTTTTATGATTACTTATTTATATTATATATTTATAAAGTACTATAATAATAAACTTAATTAATAATTATATTCTACTACTAATAATATTATAACTATAAAGGTTATTATATATTAGTAGTATATAATATTAATAGTATATTATTATTACTATAATATTAATAGTATATTATTATTACTATAATATTACTATCCTTAGAACTCTTTCCCTTATTTTCTCTACTAAGGTTTTAAAGGTTTTAAATAAGTTCTATTATAAATAGTAATAATCAATATTTAGAGATAAATACCCTTAAAGGGGAGGTAATTATTAGGATATCTTAATATATCTAATTAGTATAACTATAGCTTATTAGTAATATCCTAGTATTACTAATTTAACTTCTTATTATCTAATAGATATCCTTTTACCTAGATATCTAAGAGGCTAGGTAGCTTCCTTAAGGGGTATTTTAATAGTCCTCTCTCTACCTTTTAAGGAGGTAGAGATTAGTTCTTTTATAACTATAAAGTTACTAGAGTATTAAGTCTACCTTTATAATACTAGACTAACTGTTAAGTCGGGTTTTAATACTATAAATTAGTACTAACCTGAATACTTAGTACTACCTCCTAGTACTAACCTAAATACTTAGTACTAGTTTCTAGTACTAACTTAAAAAGCCCTTAGTACCTTAATAAGTTAAGTTAGACTAACTTAACTTACTAAGGTATTACTAAGAAGCTAAGCTACTAATAAAATAATAAAGGACTCTAATATAATTTCCTTATAATATAAATTTAAATAGTTTTATATAATTAGGATTTATCTTATATCTAATATTCTTTACTTATTATTTTATATTACCTTTAATTCTCTTACTATTAGCGCCTAGAATATATTAATTCCTTTAAGTCCTTTAAGAGTATTAAGTTTTATAGGCCTTAGTAATAAAATTATTTAATTAAAATTTAATAATCTTTATATAAATAATTTCATATTTAATAGTCTTTATCCTAGTTAATTTATAAGTTAGGTTAAATAAAGTATATTAGATAGATCCTTTTAAAAAAAGAAAGTACTTCTTTAAAATATTATTAAAGCTATTAAAGAAGATTTTCTAGACTTAATTTTAATAAAGAATAATAAGTTTATTAAATAGAGTTAGTATACTAAAGTCTACTTTAAAGTATAATAATAGTAAACTACTATTAATTAAAGTATTAAGATAAAGCCTAGTATTAAAGTTAAAGATCTACTCTAGATTAAAAAGATTATATTAGGTAAATAGGCTAATATTTAAGATAACTTTATTTAAATTACTCTAATAGTTAAGGGATTATTAAAGATTACTTATAAGAAGTATAATAGAATTCTAGACTACTTAATAGCTACTAATAATTTAAGTATATCTAATATAAGGAAATATTTTATAATAAATAAATACTTTTTTTATAAATAGCTTAACTTATTATTATAAATAGAACTTTCTTTAAGTTAGGTATATTATTTATAATAATATAAATTAGTAATATAAAACTAATTATCTAGGGATTACTTTAAAAGAAAAGTAATATTAGATTTTTTTTACTAACTTTTATTAAGAGAAGTAGAATAAATAATTATATAAATACTTTCTTACTTTAAACTAGTCTTTCTAGATTATTAATTAACTAAAGTTTTAATAATTACTATTAATAGCTTATCTAGATTTAACCCTAATCTATTATATTAAATTATAGAGTATAATCTTTTTAGATTTTAAAGGAATATATATAAAAATTAAAGTAGATTTAAAATATCCTTAATATATTTCTCTTATATTAAATACCTAGTCTAGTTTATAAAAAGTTACCTACTTCAAAGTATTAATTTATTAAGTTAATTCTAATTTTTAATATTAAGAATATTTTATTACTTTTATACTATTTAGTATCTAGTATTCTAGGTATTTACTTATAATAGAATTAATAAAGATATTAACTCTTTATAAAATTAAAGATAAGCTTTTTAAAGTTATTATAAATAATATTAATAATAATAGAATCTTAAAAGATAAATTAGAGAAATCTCTAGCTTAATAAGATATTTAATAGGATAAATTATAAAATTTTATTCTTTATATAACTTATATCTTTAACCTTATAATATAAGACTTTATTAAAGCCTTAGACTTAGAAGCTTTAAATAATATTATAATATTACTAGAGGATACTTAAGTTAAAGATATCTAAGTAAATATAAGTCTAACTACTATTATTAAGAAGATATAATATTATAAGGGTAATATAAATAGGTAATAGATTTATTAATATTTTAAATAGATTTATACTCTTATAATAGTAATTAACTTATCTCTTTAATAAAACCTTTATTTTTAATAATTATAAAAAAGCTTTAATAAAAGACCTAGAAAACTTATATAAAATATTTATATTTATTAGAATTTTATATACTTAATACTTTATTATATATATTAGCTATATAACTTTATTAATATTTAGGTAAATAAAAATATAATTAATTTAAAAATTAGTATAATTAACCTTAATAAATATAAATAGTTAATTATATTATTATTTAATAATATATTAAATCCTATTTATTAACTTACTTTAATAATATCTTAGAAAATAAATATAAGTATATATTTAAGATTCTAATTATATAATATAAATTTTAAATATAGAAATAATATAGAAATAGTAATATATAATAGTAGGATTATTAATAAAGTAAGTATTATTTATACTTATAAAGTAGCCTTAATAAAACTTACTAAGTATTATTTTAAAATAGGAGGTAAAAGTAGATTAATATATAATCTTATTAATATTTTAAACCCTTTTATAAAAATAAGTCTATATAAAACTTAAGATAAATAAGAGGAGTTAAATAATAATAATACTTTAACCTCTTATAAAGAGATATATAAGAATAAATTTATTAACTACTTTTATAAGTATTATAAGATATTACTAAATATTAAAAGGATTAATATATAAGATATATAAAATATTAATAAGGTAATATAATATAATAATTAAATTAAATTTATATTAATTAATAATAGCCTTTAATAAGAGTAAAGAGAAATCTATTTTAATATTTAAATTATAAATCTTTATTATAAAGTAAAGCTATTTAATACTTTTATTTAAAAGTCTATTAGAGGATATTCTTATATAAAAGTATTAAAAGGATAATACTTTAACTTATTTAAATTTAATATAAATAATTAAAGATATCCTTTTATATCTAATATTATTTATAAGTATTAAAAGAGTTTTTAGTCTTACTTAAAGAGTATTTTATAAGATTATATATAATTAAAACTAGAATTTATAAAATAAGTAATACTTCTAAAGTATTATAATTATATTATAAGTTTAGACCTAAAAGAAGCTCTTATTAAGCCCTAGGATATTCTTTAAAAGGAAGAAGATAGTAATTAAAGTATTAATAGAGATAAAGATCCTTTTAAGTTAAAATTAATAAATATCTTAAGATAAATAGATTAGTAATTATAATTTTAAAGTTAATTAATAACTAAATAGTATATTTATAAAGTAGGTTTAATTTCTATATATAAATATAAAGGTAATATAAGAAGGTAATTTTTTTAAATCTTACTAAGAATATCATAATACTAGGAGCGCCGTAATATTAAAAGTATTATACTATTTTAGATCTATCCTCTACTCCTAATATTATAAAACTATTACTACCCTTAAGTATTAAATAATATAATATTAAAGCTCCCTATTAATTCCTTTATAAGCTTTAAATCCCTTTATATAATAATAATATATTTAATATAAATATAAAATAGATTTAAATCTATATTATAAGATATATTAATAAGTAATTATTAAGAGGATTAAATAATAATATAAAATAGTAATATACTTACTTAAAAGAAAAGATATTATAAATACTTTTATAATATCTTATAATACTTTTAAAGCTAAACTTTAGATTTAATATAAGTTTATACTAACTCTTATAATATCTATTATAACCTCCCTTATAATATAATTAAATAGTAGCTTTAAGATAAGGTTATTAATAGACTTTTAATATTATCTTATCTCTCTTAAAGTTTTAAGATATAAATTAACCTTATATTTTTATATTTTTACTAGAAAATGCCTGTAAAAATTCAAGATTTTTACGTCGGAAAATCACCCCTACTACCTGGCGTTTAGTAGGTGACGTGAATAGCGGGGAGTATATCAGACACGTTAGTAGGTGGGGTGAATAGTAGGGAGTATATTAGATATAGTAGGCTATTAATAATACGGGTATTTCCCCCTATTTAGACCGATATTAGACACGTTAGTAGGTAGGGTAGATAGTAGGAAGCATATTAGACATGTTAGTAGGTAGGTAGGTAGGCGGCTTATAAATGCGATAGCATTAGCTATATTATATATATACACTAATTAACTAATATAGATTATTCTAACAGCGTTGTATACCTGGTAATAAGACGGATATTTCCCCCTATTCAGACCGATATCAGACACGTTAGTAGGTGAGGTAGATAGTAGGAAGCATATTAGACACGTTAGTAGGTAGGTAGGTAGGCGGCCTATATATACGACAGCATTAGCTAAATTATATACATATACCCATTCTAATAGCGTTCCATACCTAGTAATAAGATGATTTCCTCCTATTTAGACTAATATTAGATACGTTAGTAGGTGACGTGAATAGTAGGGTTTTTAGCCTATAAATACGACAGCATTAGCTAATATAGTAATGCACTGATATAGATCATTCTAATAGCGTTGCCTACCTTATAATGAGACGGATATTACCCCCTATTCTAACTAATATCAGACACGTTAGTAGGTAGATATTAGATATATTAGTAGGTAACGTGAATAGTAGGGTTTTTAGCCTATAAATATGATAGTATTAGCTAATATAGTAATATACCGATATAGATCATTCTAATAGCGTTGTCTACCTAGTAATAAGATAGATATTTCCCCCTATTCAGGCCGATATTAGACATATTAGTAGGGGAGGTAAATAGTAGGGTTTTTAGCCTATAAATATATTAGCTAATATAGTAATACACTGATTTAGATTATACTAACAGCGTTCTATACCTGGTAATGAGACGGATATTTCCCCCTATTCGGGCCGATATTAGATATATTAGTAGGTAGATATTAGATACGTTAGTAGGTAATATAAATAGTAGGGTTTTTAGCCTATAATTACGATAGCATTAGCTAATGTAGTAATATACCAATATAGATCATGCTGATAGCGTTACCTACCTAGTAATAAGACGGATATATCCTCCTATTTAGATTAATAGTAGATATATTAGTAGGTAACGTGGTAGAATAGGTAATTTATAAATAATATCAGGATTTTTATTATTCGTAATCTATATTCTAGCCGTTAGCGCATGGAATTTAATAGGTAAATCCACTCATTCTAATATATCTTTTAAACTACTATACTAATTTTCGTTATTTTTAAGGTATTAAGTAGGCTAAAATAAGCTATATAACTTTATTTAAGTAGAAAATATTATAAAAGGTAGGTGTATACGTAGGTAGAATGCGAAGAGATATTAGAGTTTTAATATTCGCGCTAGGCCTAGAGGGGCAATTAGGGCACTTATTAACTAACCGATAAGGTGCGATAAGCTTAGGGTCCTAAATCATAGATATTCTATTATAGTAAAGAAGATTATTAATTTTAATATTACTAATTATAAAGGATTAATTAAATATATTTTAATATATTACCTATTTATATTACCTTTCCCTTCTTATATAATAGCTTATTTACTCCCCTACCTTATAAGGGTTTACCTCCTTTAACTAGTAATTTTAATATTTTATTAACTAATTATACTATCTACCTATTAATATATAGAGTAAGAAATATACTATAAAATAATATTATTAATCTACTTAATATAAACTATTATTAAAGTTATTAAATATATATAATAATAGATAAAAGAAGGAATACAAGGTTTCAAAGTTTTAATATAAGGTAAAGTAATATTAAGCGGAATATTCTATATAATTATAAGTAGAATTATAAGTAGAATTACCCCTTAAAATCTTCTTTATAACTCCTCCTACTTTTATATACTTAAGATATTATAATAAGATAGGTTATTAATATATAATAAGTATTTATTATTAATTATATTACTTTTATATATTATTAAATAGATAAGCTAATATAATATTATAATAATATTAAGTCTTTATAACTAGAATCTTAAATCTATTATAAGTAGAAAATAGATAAAAGACTAAGATAATAATAATAAGTTATTATATATAAAAGTATCTAATAACCGCGTAGTAATATTAAAGAGGATTAAGAAGTTAAAGGAATTAGATATATAAAAGATAGCTATTAAAGAGGATTATATAAAGTTAATAATTAGGGTAAAGGATATTATAAAGAAGGAAAGATATAAAAGAGGGATTTATAATAATATAATTAAGTAATATAATACTTCCTAAATAGTTAATATTATATAATAGAATATTTTAAGATAAAGTTATACTTTAAAGATAATAAAGAGGCTATTAAGAAATAAGCTAAGCTAGATAAATTAATAAATAATATAATTAATATAATTAATATAATTAATTTTATAAAAGAGGTAAATATATAATCTATCTTTAATCTTATCTTCTAATTAACTTAACTTTTAAAATACTTTTAAGGAAGATGTAAATACTATTAAGCTAGAATTTACTAGATTTAATCTACTAATTATATAAATTATTAAGTAAAGGATTATATATTATAAGGGTTTAAAGGAGTTAAAAGATATATAAGATCCTAATATTATAAATACTTATATTAAGTTTATATAAGAGTATACTAACGCGTTTAATATAAAGGATTATATTATACCTAACCTTATAAAGAGGAATTAAGATAAGGAGGATATCTTAATTAAAGTTAGTATTAATAGGAAAGAAATTAAGTATACTATTAAAGAGGATAAAGAAGAGGATAGGAAATATAAATTAAAAGATACTAATAAGACTAATAGTAATAATAAGGATAATAATAATAAATATAATAGTAATAAAGAGGATAGTAATAAATAAAAGGATTATAAGTATAAGATTATAAAGATATCTAGTTAAATAAATAGATAGGCTATTTATTAATAATTACTAAATAATTATATTACCTTTTTATATTATTATAAAGTATTCCTAATATTATAGTCTAATAAAATACCCTTACTAAAACTAAAGTCTTAATAAGTTAGGCTAATACTTAGTACTACCTTATAATATTAACTTAAATACTTAATACTAAATATTAGTACTAACTTAAATACTTAGGCTAGGAATTTAATATTAACTTACTAAGAGTTAAGTTAGGAATCTAACTCGAGTTTAAAGTACTAACCTAACGCGGTTAATCTACTCTAATATAATTCTAATAAAGAAATATAAAATATAAGATAGATTCTTTATATTATTAAGAGATTTAAGTAGTACGCCTAGTATCTAATTATATCTACTATCTTGAAGGGATTAATATCTTCTTACTATAATAGAAAATACCTAATTTTAGACCCTAAGCTTATCGCAGCTTATTAATTAGTCTAAAGTCCCCTGAATTACCTCATTGAGACTAGCGCTAACTGCGGTAAATATTAAAAGTCTAATATTTCTTCCTATTCTACCTACGTAAATACCTACCCTTTATAATATTTTCTACTTAAATAAAGTTATATAACTTATATATAGCTATTTAACGCTTTAAAAATTATAAAATTAGTATAATACTTTAAAAGATATATCTAAATAAATAGATATACCTACTAAATTCCATGCGCTAACGGCTAGAATATAGATTATAAATAATAAAAATCTTAATATTATTTACATTTTACCTATTCTATAATAACGCCTACTAACGTATCTACTATTAGTCTAAATAGTAGGAAATATCTATCTTATAACTAGGTATATAACGCTATTAGAATAATTTATATCGCTATATTAGTTTATAGGCTAATGCTATCGTATTTATAGGCTACTTACCTACTAAAATGTCTAATATACTCCCTACTATTCACCTTACCTACTAACGCATCTGCTATTAGTCTGAATAGGGGGAAATATCCGTCTTATTACTAGGTATAAAACGCTATTAGAATGGGTGTATATATATAATATAGCTAATACTATCACATTTATAGGCTAAAACGTCTGATTTACTCCCTACTATTTATGTCACCTACTAACATGTCTAATATCGGTCTGAATGGGGCGTCTAATATACTCCCTACTATTCACCTTACCTACTAACGTATCTGCTATCGGTCTGAATAGGGGGAAATATCCGTCTTATTACTAGGTATAAAACGCTGTTAGAATAGGTATATGTATATAATATAGCTAATACTATCGCATTTATAGGCTAAAACGTCTAATTTACTCCCTACTATTCACGTCACCTACTAACATGTTTAACATCAGTTTGAATAGGGGTTGATATCCGTCTTATTACTAGGTATATAATGCTATTAGAATAATCTATATTACTACATTAGTCTATAGGCTAATACTATTATATTTACAGGCTAGCTACCTACTAATATATCTAATATACTCCCTATTATTTACCTTACCTACTAACGTGTCTAATATCGGTCTAAATAGGGGGAAATATCCGTCTTATTACCAGGTATATAACGCTGTTAGAATGTCCTATATTACTATATAGGTCTATAGGCTAATGCTATCGTATTTATAAGCCGGCTACCTACTAACGTGTCTAATATACTCCCTACTATTCACCTTACCTACTAACGTATCTAATATCAGTCTAAATAGGGGGAAATATCCGTCTTATTACCAGGTATCTAACGCTGTTAGAATAATCTAAATTAGTGTATTAGTATATATAATATAGCTATTACTATCGCATCTATAGGCTAAAACGTCTAATATACTCCCCGCTATTTACCTAACCTACTAAACGCCAGGTAGTAAGGGTGATTTTCTAACGTAAAAATCTTGAATTTTTATAGGTATTTTCTAGTACTTATATAATAGCTTTTAATTTAATCTTTTCTACTTTAAGTTCTTTATAACTAAAATCATTAGTTCTCCTATTATATAAGACTTTAAGATATAAAGTTTATTATAAAACTTTATAACTTATACTTAAATAGTCTATTATTAATTTATTAGTATAACTCTTACTTTTAAAGGGCTTTTTTATATAATCTTTAATTATAAGTACTCCTCTTTTTAAAAAGTTATCCCTAACTTTATCTTTTATATATAAATTATATCTATATATTATAAAGAATAGTAAATAACTTAGTATAATATAAATATTATTATAATACGCGAGTTTAGCTATTAGGAGTAATATAACCTAATTATCTTATTCTTTATTTAAAAATACCCTAAGGTAATATTTTAATATTTAATTTTAATATTTAATCTACCTATCTATTTATAAATAAAAGGTAGTACTAAGTTATCTCTTTATCTTTATATAATAGTAGACTTCTAATTAATAGGTATTTATAAATAAGGATCCCTAATCTAATATAATACTTATTAATAAATTATATTATAATATTATATTCTTAAATAAGATTTTAGCTAATTTAATAGTAATATAAGTACTCTTAATTAAAAGGTATTAAACTATCTTTATATACCTATTAATAATTATAAGAATAGAATTATATATAGAATTTTTATATTTACTAGGTAGTAAGTAATATAGAATCTACTCCGGTTTATACGTTTTACTTAGTAATAGCGGAATAGCTTCTACCTCCCTAATACTTTATTATTCTTAATAGCCTTAATAGCTTTCTTAATAAATTAATCTATATAAATTAAAAGAGTCCCTATTAATATAGTAGTAATACTATATATAAGGCTTTATAATACTAATTAATTATCTTAAACTACTAAAAATACTAAAGCTACTCTTATAATACTAATAATCTCTAAAGTCCTCTAGTAGTATAGAGAAGCCTATTTCTCCGTAACTAATCTATCTCTATTTATTACTATCTATTATAATAGCGACGAGCCCTAATAGTATACTTTACTACTATACTTAGGTATAACCTTATACTACTTTAACTTACTACTAAAGGCTTTAATAGCCTCTTTTATTAAATTTTATATAAGTTTATTACTTTTTTATATTCCTTTCCCTAAGATCTAAGAAGCCTTTCTCTAAAAGGAAGCTATTAAGGTAGCTTAACTACTACCCCTTAATTAATATCTTATTATATTAGTAAACTAAATCTATAAATTTATTTAAGATACTAGTAATATATATATATATAAGGTACTAGAGACTATTAGCTATTATATTAACTATATTATCACCTATTATAAATATCCCGTATAACTAGGAATCCCTAAGTTAAGTAATCGACGTACTACCTTAGTAGAACTACCCTTCTATCTATTTAACTAGGCTACTAATAGCCCCGCCTTTTAAAAAGCGGTTAAATACTTTATTAAGAGTACTAAGTATTACTAAAGTCTCCTACAGCTTTTATCATATTTTATAAAGTATTAGCTACTATTAACTAGGAATAGTCCCGAGAGATTAGTTAAAACACCTACTACTACATCTTCTACTCTCACTCCATCTAATATTAAGTTATCTATAAGAATACCCTTAGTAATACTAAGCATTACGCTACTAAACTTTAGTACCGATTCTATAACTCGTAGGACTTCTACTAAAGAAGCTATATATAAATAGCCTATTAGACTAGCCTAATATCTAGCTATAAGTAAGAACGTAGGTTTTACTAAGGCTTAGCGTACTAAGCTACGAGAAATAATTACTAGTATTATACCGCTAGCCCTACTACTAGCGCTAGGACCTATAGATCCTAGTATACCTCCTAGAGTACCTTTTAATAATAATAGTACTCCCTAATTTAATCCTAATAATATTAGATATTTTAATCCCTTTTATAATAATAAATCTATAAATACCGCCTCTAATATTAAATATACTAGTAAGACTACCTATTTTTATAATATTTATATATTTATAGACCGTATTAAAGACGTTATTTAAGTAAGGGGTAATACTATTATCTATATAAACCTTTAACTATATCTCTAAGGAATTATATAGGGATAGTATACTACTAAGCTTAGAGAAGGTAATAAATATCTTATTACTTATAATATTAATAAATAGTATTATCTATTAATATAATAGTAGAAGGCCCTACGCTATATTAGTATAAGTACTTTAATCTATAAGAAGTATACTATATAAGATACTTCTTAATAGAGAGAGCCTTAGGAGTACTCTTAAACTATTATAAGAGTAGCTAAGGATTTAGAGATTAGGGTAATAAAAGATTATATTCTTCTTATCTAGTATAATCTTAATATAGAATTCTAGCGCGATATTCTTAAACCTAGTAATAATACTAACTATAATAAGTTCCTTACCTTATTAAACCGTAGGAAGTATTAATAGTAGAACCATACCTCTTAATATTTAAAATCATCTTAGTAAAAATAGCGTAGTAGGTATTAATCTCCATTTTAACCTTCTTAGTCCTAATTTTAGTCTTAATTATAATAGCCTTCCTAGTAGTTACTACCTTTCTAACCGCAGTCACGAACTAATAATAATACTTACTATAATAATTAGTACTAAAAGCCTCTACTAGGCTATTAACCCTACTAAGGCTATTAATAGGGTAATTAGGGCGTAAACATCTATACCCTCCCGGTATAGCTAATAAGACTTTAAATAATAGCACCGGCCCTACTAAACAGGTCTAATTCTCAGTTTAATAGGTAACCTTAATAAGGTCCTTAATTCACTAGGAATTAAAATTAAAATTAAAACCAGAATTACTTTCCCTTTAGACTATAAGGGGAATAATAGTAATAGCCTCTAAGACCCCTATAAGTCTACTAGGCCGCTACTAAGGAAGCCTCTAAGGGATAGCCTTCTTAGAGCCCTTAAGGTTATAAATAGGAAGGTCCGCACTAGGATTCCACTTATAAGCCCTCTAATTTCTACTAGGAAGGTTCTTATAAACTATCCTAGGAAGAAACCTTATAATATTATTGAGTATTTATAACGGAAGATATTAAACTAGATAATAGCTTTAGGAATAACTATAGAAACTATTTCTTTATAGCTATTCCTTTATTAGATTATAAATATTATCGCTACTAACTAAGATTCTTATTAAAGAATAAACTCTTTAATTATCTTTATAACTAATACTAGAAGACTACCTTACTAAAGCCTTTTATAGTTATCTTAAAGCCTTCTATAGTTAATCTACTAGCCGTAAATACTCTAGTAAATACCAACTTAGTAAGTTATTCTATAGGGGATCCTATTATAATTATTTTATTAACGGCAGCCGTATAAGGAATAAGCTATATATTTAAGAACTATTACTATATTATAATAACTATTAGGTAGACCGCTAATAGCGAAGATATTAAAGTCTATTCTAATCTATAATATATAATATTAATTATAGATATAACTTTTATCCCTATAAGTATAGAAATTAAAACTATACCTACTAATATTCCTATTAGGGGTCTTAGGTCTAAAATTTATTATTCTAATAAATTCGCTATTATAACCTTTTTTCTTTAAGGCGTTATTAATAATAATAAGCCTATAATTATAAGTATTACTAGGGAAATTTATATTATAGATAATCTTAAGGCTATAATACTTATAAGAGTAGATATTCTTACTCTAGAAGCTATAGTATTAGATTTTATAAAATAATAAATTACTATTAGTAGCTATTAAAATATTAAAATCCTAATAAGTACTTAAATTTACTCTTTACTAGTAAAACGTATAATTAAGAATAAGAAAAAATTCTTAATTCCTATAAAGACTACCGCCTTAGTAGCTATTATCTTTAATAGGACTCTATTAGATAATTAAGACCTTCTCTTTAAGCCCTCCTATAATCTCTATCTTAGGCACGCCGGTAGTATATTTACTTATATTATTAACGCTTCTATTAAGAAGGTCTTTATTAAAAATAATACTAATAAGGATATTATTATTCCTAGGAAGGTAAGATTAGGGACTATAAAAGAGTTTAATTATAATAGATATTTTATAATTAATATATACTACTCTAGCCTTATAACTAGTAGTTAGTATAATAGTTAGAAGGGTAAATAGGCTAAAATTACTATAATAGCTACTATATTAGCTATATTAGCTATATCCTTATTAATTATAATTAATAAGAAGGCTCCTATAATATCTATAGTATCTACTATATCTATTAATTAGGCTCTTTCTATAGAATTAAGTATTATAATTAACCTAAGTCTTAAGAATATACTTAAGAATAGAGTTAGAATCTATAAAGAAGTATATATTATAGATTAATTGTCTAAAATTATTAAATTATATTAAGATCTTTTTATAAATAATAGAGATATAATTAATATCCTAGAATAATAATAAATACTAATTCTATTAAAGCTAAATATATTATCTAAGCCTATATAAGTATATCCCCTTAGGTAAAAAGATAAAGATATTATTAATAAAACCTTCAGCAAGCTTTAAGCCTAGGGAAAGCTTATATAGTTAAATCAGCTAACCCTATTTAGCTATCCCTACTTTATAATTTAGTGTAATACTCCTACTAGGCGAAAAGGCCGTATTATAATTAATATATAAGAGCTTAATAAAATTATAGAGAATAATATATATCTACTCCCCTTATAAGCCGATATAATAGTACTAGTATAGGGTTATTAATATATAATAGTTATTAATACTATAGGATAGTTCTACTAATTCCGGGTATAAGTAAAGGATTAGTATAAACTTATAATAGTAAGTTATTACGGCTAAGAATAGTTATCTATAGCCCTTATAAGTTATAAGGGTTCCCCGCCGTATATATAGCGGTAAACTGACGCTATACTTTAAGAATATCAAGAGTTTATAAAGGCCTATATTAATAATATTATCATCTACTCCTATACTTTACAGGAATATCTAAGTTACTTATATAAGGTTTTCAATCTCTTTTATTAAAAACGAGTAAGCCTTTTACCTACGAAGTTATTTATTAGCTATCTATCTATTACTCTACTAGGATAGTATATAGATAGCCTTATTATATTTATAATAAAAGAGAAAATCGCGGCTATCACCTTATTATAATTTCTATAAAACCTAGCTAACCTAGAAATATTTCTTAGACTAACTAGATAGCTCTAGTTATTAATTAAGAGGTATATATAGAGGGCAGACCCCTTATAAAAGAGAAAGGTAGTCCTTAATAAGGGTCTTAGTACAGGTATAAAAGGTTATATATAAAAAAGGAAGGTAGTTAGGGTAATTTTCTATAAGCTTATATAAGAGGAGCTTAGCGCTTTTTAGGATTTATAAGAGGCTTTTAAGACTCCCCAATTTCTTATTTACTATAATTATAATAGGGTTCTATATATAGATCTAGATACCTTAAAAGTAGTAGGATTTACGGCTATTATATACTATATAAAGGGAGATCCTATATAGTTATTAAAGCCTTTTATAAGGATTAATATATAGCCTATTATGTTTTTCAGCTACTATCTTAATAATATAGAGAAGAACTATTAGCCTACTAAATTAGAAATCGCCGGTATTATATAGGTTATTAGGAAGGTTTAGTATATAATTAAATTAAATCTATAACTACCTATAATTATCTATACTAATTATTCTACTATAATCCTAATATTAAAATAATTAATATTAAGGACTAAAAGTATAGATAAATTAAATCTTTAGCTTATACAGGCTTCTTAGTACCTCTCTTTATTTAATTTAGAATTATATTATAAATCTGGGAAATTAAACGTAATCCCTAATACGCTATTAAGACTTTAAATAACTAACTCTATTAAGAATTCTAATTTATTAGATAGGATTCTTAATATTCTAATTATATTATATAATAGCCTTTCCTATAATATAGAAGACTTTAATAGCCTTACCATCTACTATACTATAAACGTGGAGATAATAGAGGATTTTAAATCCCGACTATAAACGGGCTATTAGAATGACGAGTAATAGTAAAAGATCCTAAATATACTAAAGCCTCCCGTAAATAGTAATCTAGGATATAGTAAACCTAGGATATTATTTATTCTTAGGGATAAACTTATTTTTTATATTAATAGTAATAAAAGGTAACGTTTATATATTCCTCCTACTATAAAGAAGGAACTATTTAAATAAGCCTACGACTTTTCTAATTATAGTAGTTACTATAGATATTATAATTAACTTTCTTATATAGTATATATCTAATATCTCGCTAGAAACCTCCGAGCCTATATAAGCTACTACCCTTAGTACTAACTTAATTAGATAAGAAGACACCTACTATATAGTAAGTAAGTACCTATATTAATACCACCTATACTATTTTATATAATCGCGATAGATTTCGTAGTTACCCTACCTACTATACTATTAGGCATAAATTACCTACTAATAATTACTTATAAGTTCTCGAAGAAGGTCCTTCTTATACTAGGTATTAATACTTAGAAGGCCCCCTAGTAGGTCTAGGTTATAATCTCATCTTTACTATCTTATAACTAGGGAATCCCTCGTAGTATTATTAGCGATAGGGATCCTTAATTTATATTAAACTTTTAATAAGAAATCTTTAAATATCTTAGAGTTAAATTTCTTATATCTACGGCCTATTATTTATAGACTAATAGATAAAGTAAGCGTACTAATTAGACTATAAAAATCGCTATATAATTTTACCTTACCTACTATCTAGACGCCTAGAATAAATGGGACTATATAATCTTATATATCTAGGCTAACCTAAATAACTCCCCTACTATTATAGGATACGCTCCTAACGAGCTCTACTATAGTTTTAAGGTAAATAATAGTATAGATATACTATTAATTAATAATATCCCTATAGAAGCCTTTAATAGTTTACGACTCGTATATTAGGAATAAGTAGAAGATATTATAGCCTTTAGTAATATAATAATAAAATACCAGTATAATAGTAAGTATAAAAGTATATAATTTAGAGAAAATAATAAAGTCTTTCTTCACCTATATAAAGGTTATAAGATCCCTAGTATCTCTAATAGGAAACTTTTATAATAATATACTAGTCTATTTAAGATTCTATAAAAGGTAGGATCACTCGCTTATTAGCTTAAGCTACCCCCTATAATATATATATAGCCGGTAGTATTAGTTATATAACTTAAGCTAAAAGCGGAAGGTATTAATCTATATAATAGGACTTTTAGTAATAGGCTACTACCTATTACCACTAAAGACGGTACTATCTATAGGGATAAATATAAAATTAAGAGATTACTAGATAAAAGGTATTTAAGAGGAAAGACTTAATACTTAGTTAAATAGGTTAGCTATAGTAATAAGGATAATTCATAGTATAACCTAGCGGATCTATCTAAGGCTGGTAATTTAGTAAAGGTATATAAGGATGGCGTATGAGGATGGACCTTAACAAGGGCCTTAGTACAGGCATATAAGAATAATAGGCAATTGGTAAACGGGGTCGTTTACTTTTTTCAATTTTACTAGCATACTAATATGGAATCTGCTCCGGTTTATGCGTTTCGCTTAGCGATGGCGGAATAGCTTCCGCCTCCCTAACACATAAAATTTATAAAAAGTTCTTCCTAAGGCCCTTTAAGTTATAATAAAGATATTATATTATTATAAGGTTTATATCTAAGAGCTTTTACCCTTTAATATATTTTATAAGTTTAAATATATAGCTTAGTATCTATTAATATTCTACTCTAATAATACTTATATTAGAGTAACTCTAAGGTTTTTTATAACTTAAAATAACTTATCAAAGTATTATTATAATACCTTATAATAATTTCTATATATAATACTAAGTTATCTAGTATATAAAGTACTCTTTTAAATCTTAATAATCTTATAAAATTAATTTTCTAAGGCTATTTAATAGTATTTTACTTAGAAGTTATATACTTTACCTTATCTTTCTATTTAATAATAAATAGATTATTACTTTATAATAAGAGGATAAATTCTTTTAAGGATTTTAATCTAACCTTATAAGCTATTTTAAGTCTAGTAACTACTCTTATTAATATTTATAAAATATATTATTTATAATTAATAACCCTAGTAATAGGATTAAGTAGTTATATTATTATATTACTTTAATACTAGGAAGGTAGCTTTATACCCCTTCTATTTAAGTTTTTAGGCTTAATTAAGAGTTTCTTAAGCCCTCTTAAGCTAGATAAGTTTATATACTTAATTATTTCTTCTAGCTACTTTTAACTAGAGATAATACTTCTTAAATTTACTAGCTTATTTTATAAAGTAGGTAGAAGTTAATTAAATAATATCTTAATATTATTATAATTAAATCTATATAATAGAGTATTTATAAGATTCTTTTTACTAGGTTAATATTTAATATTAAAGTTATATATCTCTTTACTATAATAGAATATATATAATTTAAGACCCTAAGCTTATTATAGCTTATTAGTTAGTTAATAAGTACCCTAATTACCCCTCTAGGACTAGCGCGAATATTAAAACTCTAATATTGCTTTATATTCTACCTTTACCTATACTAATACTTTATAATATTTTCTATATAGATAATATTACTTAGCTTACTTTATAATACTTAATACTTTAAAAATTATTAAAATCCGTCTATTACTTAAAAAGATATATTTAAATTAATAGATTTATCTACTAATCTAGTCTAACTATCTTATATCTTAGTACCTCCCTACCGCGTTAATAGATTTTTCTTCCTACCTCTTTTATAATTTTAATACTATTATATAAATTTTAATACCTCTCCTTATAATTTATAATATATAAATTATACTAGCCGCCTTTAAATAATATAGTATTACCCCTCCTATATTAAATTTAGCTCCTCTAGCCCCCTATTAATACCTTCTAAGCACCTAGCTCTTTCTAACTTATACCCTAATACTATTAATAAGAGGGTTAGATCTTATAAGACTAATAGTATAAGGCGTACTAGACGCCTAAAGAAGACTAATTTAAATACCTAGGTTAGATCTACTAACCTACTCGTAAACCCTAGATATATTACGTTAATAGAACCTCGCTACCTAGAAATACTATTAAGTACTCGCCCTTATAACTACCTTAATAATAGTATTACTCCCTAGTAGTATATAACCCTTACTAATATAACTATTTAAGTAGTTATTCCGCTAAGGAACCTATAATAACCTATTCCCTTAATCTTCAAAGAGGTCCCCTAAGAAATTACTCCTCTACTACCTCTTAAATATTATCTATATATACGTCGCTAGTATACCTAGTAATAGGCTATTAAAGAAGATAATCTTAAGTATCTACCTCTAGTTTAATAGGGCTTATACTAGCGTTAAAATAATATATATTAGGGGTAGATACTAGGTTAGGGATATTAGATATATAGGGATCCTTAGATAATAGGAGATATAATATCCTACCTAGTTAATAAATTATTTAATATCCCTATTAATAGATATCTATACTGGAATATACTATTATAAAAAAAAATAGTAACTTAGGGGATAGTTAATAGCTATATTATAATAGTAGGAAGAATAATTAGCTATCCCCTAACTAGTTATATAAGCTAGCTAATATTAACTTATTACCTAAGGGGCCTTAAAAGGAAGCTAAGGTTAGGGTATAATTTATTAATATATTACTTAGTAACGTAGATTAAATTATTATTAATAGATAGTTTATAAGAAGGAGGACTATATATAATAAAGAATTTTTAGATAATATTATTAGTTATAATAATTATCTCTCCTTTATTAGTAAGGGTATAACTAATATTAATACCTATATTAGTTAAATTACCTTCTAGATCTAGGGGTCTATTTATTATCTAATAGGTCCTCTTATTATTAATAATAGCCTTAGGCTAAAATTCGCCTAGATTTATATACTAGATAGTATATAAGAGTAACTAAATATTTACTATTAATATTTTAATAATTTAAATTAAGATACCCTTACTTCTACTTAGTATACCCTCTAGTCTATTAACTTATATATCTAGGGGTTTAAATCCTATTATAACCGCCTTAAAGATAATTAATTATAATATCCTATTAATATTATAAGCGTTTATATCTAATAGTTAAATCCTAAATAATAAGATAAGGGTACTTATAATTACCCTACCTCTATAGAAGTTACCTATATTATAATAACTCCTAATAACGGTATAAGAAGCTAGATTAAGCGGGATATCTATATTAAAACTATTAAGGGGGGCCTTATATTAATCCCTAATTAGTATCCTTCTTATATAACTCTCTAATATCCGCTCCTATTTTTATTTAATAAATAGTTATAATATAACTACCTCCTATTAGCTAGCTATTAGCTTCTAAGCGACTATCTATTATTTATATTATGATAGAACTATATTACTAGTATACTTACCTAGTATACCTTAATTAGTAGTAATAATAAGCTAGAGTAGGAAGAGGGTAGTAACCCTAAATAGGAACTAGACTAGTATATTACTAGTAAGTATATACCTTAGGGTTATAGTAGGTCTTAGTAAGTAATAAGATATTAATTTTATATAAAATAGATATAGGTAAGACTATTTAATATATTTTCCTAATTATTTTCTAGACCTAAATCTACTTAATTATAAATAGTTCTAAATTATTTAGATAATAGTTAGGGGATAGTTGATATTATTAAAATGTGTAGTAGAATAGTTAATTAGATTACTAAGTCTAGATACGTAAGAACTAAGTATAGATACTAAGAGACTACTTAGTTATATATTACTAAGTATAATAGCGTCTTAATAGGACCCTATATTTTAATACTCCTACTTAAACCATTTATACCCCTAAAACTAAAGAATATTTTAAAAATAATCTAAAAATAACTATATTAAACTACTAAATATTAAAAATAATTGTATTAAATTAGAAGTTCAACTTTTTATAAAAATATAGTTATTTAAGATTTTTATTTTAGAATAAAGCTATATACGGTAAAATTATATTAAAATATAGTTAGATATATTATAGAAAGGTAAATATTATTAACTATTAATATATTATTAGTTATCGCCGTCGTTATTTAGGCTTAATAGTACTTATAATAGCTAGGTAAGTAGCTATAAGGCCCTATATTATTATAAGGTCGCTATTACTAGTCTTTAGGGTAGTTAGTCCCCGTAACTTAGTGATAGTTTAGGGTATCCTTAAGCTTACTCCCGCTAATAATACTCCTATTATATTAAAGGACCTCTTCTAGACTAAGTCCCTTATAAAAAGTAATAAACTTCTCCTTATAAAGGGGTTTAATAAGGCTATTAACTAACTATTAGTCTATAGGAATATACTTAAGGTCTATAATTCTAGTAGTAATTTACTCCCTTATCTAGTAATATTAGAGCTTAATATACTTAGAGTAAATATAGAACTTAGGGTTCTTTATAAGGGTAATTACGCCTTAGTTATTACCGTAGATAATTACTATCTTAGGTACTTCCCTAGAATAGAGTTAATTAAGGAGGTTCCTTAGCTAGATAGCTTCTTTAGAGGCCTATATCTAATTAATATATTCTACTTTATATAAGGAAAGGGCTATTATAACCTATTACTTAAAAGACTAACTAAGGGCTACGCTACTAATATTAAAGATATAACCTAAGGTTAACTTATAAGTATTATAATTACCTACTTAATTAGAATTAGTATACCTAATAAAGTCTTATAAAGAGCTTTAGAATATAAGCTAGAATTTAATTATAACGCGTAGATACTAAAAGATACGCTTAATAGTTAACTAATATAACTTATTAGGGTTAATAGTATAACGGCTAATAGCTAATACCGCGTAGGTAATATTAGGCTAAGTCCCTAATATAGTATATATAAAAGATCCTACGGCCTTTTAATAGTTCTTCTTAAATATAGGGTTTACTTTATACTTTTTATTAGCCTTTTTTAGGTAAGTACTAGTTTTTATTAGTATAATAACTTATTTATACTCCTATATATTAAAGTCCTATAATACCTTTTTAATATAAGCTACCTAACCTAATTATAATATTTATTATTAGTAGTCTTGAATAATTATTATATTAAGGTAGTAGATATATAAACTTAAATCTATTATTTTAAATTAATTATTTAAGATATCTTTAATCTACTAAATAGCCTACTTATTTAGACTTATAATTAAGATATTATCTATATAGAGAGCTACTAAGGTTCCTTCCTTAAAGTTAATAAAGATACTTAAGTTAGTAAATAGTAGTATAAGGCCTAATTCTTTTATAAAGTTAGTAAAGGTATAATATTATACTTATAATAACTATTTAAGTTTATAAAGAGCCTTATAAAGCTAATAAACCCCTTTTCCTTATTTATAACTTATAAGTTAGTTAATATAAATCTCCTTATTAATATTACTATAAAGGAAGGCTATCTTAATATCTATTTACTCTAAGTCCTAGTTTATAATAATTACTAGAGTAAAGATAGCCTTATAACTTATAGGTTTTACTACTAAGGTAAAAGTCTTATTATAATTAATACCTTTATACTATTTAAACTTATAAATAACCTAGTATACCTTATAATATATAACCTATCCCTAAGGGTTATACTTTAAGGTATAAACTTATTTACCTCTTAAGGTATACTTACTTATAAGTAGATTAATAACCTTCTAAGTATTATTTTCTTATAGGGATTTAACTTTATTATCTATCTTAAGGCTCTATTAGATATTATAACTATCTTCTATTACCTATTAATAGGTCTTTAACTTAAATAGTTTAATTCTATTAATATTAGTAAGGAGTATAAGGACCCTCTTATAACTAGTAATAGGTCTTATAGATCTAGTAGAGCTAGCTTAGGATAATTATATATTACCTATTAGATAGCCCGTTCTTCCCTCCTAATATATTCTACCTTATAAGTACGGGCTTATTACTAAGTAGGAGCTACGACTTATTAAATAGGGTTAATATTATCCTAGATATCCTACTTCTTATTATTCTCCCTTAGAGCGGATATTCATAAGCGCTTATTTAACCTAAAGTTTAGTTACTACTACTTATTAATATTAATATACTAAAGGCGCTTTTCTTAAAAATAGATATTATTTACCTATATAATTTATTATTTTATAGGGTTTTATAATTAAAAGATATAGTCCCCTTTATAATTAAAGAGGTAGTACTTATTACTCTTATCTTCTAACTTCTTTTAAATATAATATAAGGCGTAGGCTATTAAGCCTATTATTTAGAGGTATAAGAGCTTTAATAGGTATTTATATTATACTTTATAAGGAGTCTTCTCTAATTTAAAGTTAGAAGACTAGATAGTAAGGTAGTTAGTTATAAGTATAATCTTAGGCTAAAAAGATTTATTAAGCCTAGAGTTAAAGAGCATTAATTATATCTTATATAATAATATCTACCTAAAATACTCTACTATCCTATTTATTTAAGGGTTCCTAGGTATTATAACTTTATAATATATACTTTAATCTTTAAGGTAGTTAATAAAGGTATAACTTATATATTTACCTCTATTATTAATATAAAGGTAATAGATATAATAGTCTAGATACTTATAAGCTACTTTAAACTACTAGAATAACTAGAAAGTATTACTCTTATACTTAAGGTAAATAATAATTAAGATATAAGTAAAATTATCCTTAAATATTATAAAGTATTAACTCCCTTTAAAACCTATTAGATTAAAAGGGCTAATAATATTATTATAAATAAATTCTATTAAATATTCCCTTAGTTAAATAGTATCTTTATAAGGTACCGCCTTCTAGCGCCCTTAAATATAGTATTTATATATAAGTTTACTAGAAATAGGCTTTAAAAAATTAATCCTAGTTAATATAGCTAGTACTTTATTAATACTTTATTATTTAAAGTACCCTATATAAGTATATTATAGCTATTAAACTTAGTTTAAGGGAATATTATAGGTATTAAAGGCTAAGGGCTTCTATAAATCTAGTATAAAGACTCTTATAAATTAGCTAGTATTATAGACTATTAGACCCTTTAAGATAATATAACCTACTTTAATATAAGCCACATTTATATTAATATTAAGGAGCTAACTTATAAATAGGAGACTATTAATACCTAGGTTAAGTACTTATATAATATTAGGTATAAGTATTAATCTAAGTTTATTATTAATATTATAGTTAATCTTAATAGTCCTACTACCTTATAAGGTATAATAGACGCCGCTAATACCCTTAATAGCGCGGGAGGTTTTAATTAGTTATAAGTTAATAAATATATTATAATCCTAAAAGGCGTATTAATTATAACTAAAGTTTATAAAGATTATACTATTTAAGTCTAAGAGTAATTTCCTAGGAGCTACTATTAAGATAATAATATTATTACCCGCTATTTTATAAATATTAAACTCATTAATATAACCTATAAAGTTAGATTTACTAGGGGTATTATTAAGCTTTTACTTCTTTAAGTTACTATTAGCTTAGGTAGTAGTAGTTATAACCTTTATTAAGGCTTTCTTAAATTTATTAGGCTTTATATAAGGGAACTACTCCTAATATTAATTTATAATATAAGTATAATAAGACTTATATAAGATATCCTTATAATAGTTATAACTCTATTATAACTTATTATCTACCTTACCTTTTCCTTAGGTATTATAAGCTTTAAATATAGTAATAATATAACTCTTTAAGGCTTATTAATATTATTTTTTATTATAAGTAGTAAGTATAACTTAATTAAGGGGGACCTTTCCTAGGTTAAAGAAGGTATAGCCCTAGGTATAAATAATTTAGAAGGTATTAAAAGTACTACTTAATCTTATAAGGTAGAGCTAGATTATATAAGCCTCTAGTATAACTACCTCTTTATCTAACTCCTTAAGTTTAGTATTAACCTCTTAAAACTAGTAGGTATAGCTATTTATATCCTTAATAGTAGACCTATTAAGGTAGATTATATAAAGGTAATAAACTAGTTTAATATAAATATTAAAGCCTATTAACTTAAAGTTAGTCTTAATTTTATTAAAGATAGCCTAAGCTTATAAGTTAAAATAAGTAGGATCTTTAATAAGTTTATAGTTATAAGTTATAATATATACCTTAATTTATATAGCCTTTAAAAAGGGCTTAAGGTTATTTAAAACTAGCTAGTTATTAATTTCTTTAACCTAATAGCTATAACTAGAGTTAGACTTAAGGATTATAATTAAGGTAAGGGGAAAGCTCCTACTATTACTTTAATTATTAACTATTTTATTAGAAGTCTATTTCTAAGGATTTAGCTTTAGATAGTAATTAGTTAGTTAAGCTTAATATATTTTTTATAAAGTCTTAAAAGGATTTTATTAATAAAGATACTAAGGAAGATAATTCTAAAGATAAAGATATTAAGGGAGGAGGTGTAGGTCTATTACCTTTAACTTATAAGTTAACGAGAGTAGTTTTACTAAGAGTATTTCATAATAGTTTACTAGCTTCTAACTTAAAATTATTATAACTTAAGGGTAATTATAATAGTTTATAATTACTATTATCTTCCTTAATAATAGGCTTCTTAACTTCCTTTATAATAGCTTTTAGTAAGTAAGGGAAGAACTTAGACCTAGAATATTAGTAGATAGTTACTAAGATATTAAAATAAAAATACGATTTAGGGAGTATTAACTTAAACTAATTTAGCTTAAAAATAAGAGGAGGATTAGTAAGTTATTTATTATAATAAACTATCCTTATATTCCTAAGGATATAAACTTTAGGGGGCTAACTTAATAGGAATAGCTAGGCTAGTATTTATAGTAGTAGGGAAAGCTAGCTCTAGGCCTAGTTAGGTAGTTAATAGTTACCTAATTAGATCTAGAAGAATTAAGATAGCTAGGGCCTAACCTCCTTTTATAAAGATTTTTTCTAGGGGGCCTAATAATTAAATAATACTAAAAGGCGTAATATAGTAAAGTAGAGATTACTATAAAAAATAGTATCTATTATAATTATTTAAGAGGAGGAAGTATCTTTCTTTCCCTAAGTATAAAGTAGTAGTAGTCTACCTAAGAAGGCTTAATAGAGGGAGTATTAAAGGGATTTCTACTTATAAAATTAGTATTTATTATAATAATAAGGTTAGAAGTAGGTATTTATTTAGGGGGCTAAGTATAGTAACTTAGTAGCGCTTATATTAATAATAATATTATAATAGCCCTTATAACTAGTCTTTAAACCTTATAATTATAGATTAGTTAAGTTTACTTATTTATTTAAGGTTACTTATAGTAGTAAAAGCTAAGTGCTTTAATAAGAAGTTAAAGAATTCTAGGTAATATATATAGTAATAGTAATTATTAACTTACTAAAGGGTATTAGAGGCTACTAAGGCTTTAGTACTATATTAACTAGGATAGGATAAGTAATAATTATAATTAGAATAAATACTTATACCTCTAGGCTTATAACCTATTAAAATATATAGTAGAATAATTAATTAAGTTACTAAGTCTAGATATATAAGAACTAAGTATAGATACTAAGAGACTACTTAGTTATATATTACTAAGTATAATAGCGTCTTAGTAGGACCCTATATTTTAATAAATATAATTTAAATAATTAGCTAATTAATATCTAGATCTATCCTAATTTCTTTAATTATATTATTAATAGTAGATATCTATTTAGCTACTAGGCTACTAATATCTAGATATTAATAGAGCTTAATAACCTAAATTAGTATTATTAGAATCAACAGACTATTTAAGTAGACTACTACTCTAGCTTAATAGATAGGCTTAGTATTAATCTAGATATCTCGCTTAAAGATATTAATAGTAAGGTAACTATCCTCCTATTAATAATACTAGGAAGTCTATATATAAGGGTACTACGTAATAATATAGCTATTAAGTATTATAAATAGTATATATATATATATATATATAAAACTCTCTATTCTCCTTAATAGTAAGACTAATTACTATCCTTCCCTTTAAGGGGAATTCCCTCCTCTATATATTATAAGTAAAGGGATAGTATAGTACTATTATATACGATGAATACTATATTAATAGTAGTATTATATTCCTAACTAGTCTTTATAATTATCTCCCTATTTAGGCTCTTAGGCTTTAAGAGTATAAAAGGTTATAATCTATTAAAGATACTTCCTTAATAATAGAATATACCTCTAATAAGAGTATAATAATATAATTAATTATAAGGCCCTTTAAGCTAAGCCTTAAGAAATTTATAATTTTATTAAATTATAATAATTATAAATACTACTCTTATATATAATCTTTATATTATAATATATTCCTATTATACTTCTTATTATCCTTTATTAATTTATTATAAAAGTAATTAGAAGTCTTAGTATTTTAAAGTAAATAGGAAGCTATTACTATTAAAGGTTTATTAAGTACTTAAGGCGTACCTTCTTTATATAACTTTAATATTATTCTTTTAATTATAATATCTTAATTTTTTTTATTAATTATATTAAGTCCTTTCTTATTCTTATTTATATTATTACCCCCTTTATACCTTATTATACCTCTTTATAATCCTATTAATTACTTTATAAGTAATCCTTAGTAATAAACTTACCCTTACTACTAATTAAAAGAAGATTATTACTACCCCCTCTACTTATAATAGTATTTAACCTCCTTTATTAAGTTACTTATAATTTATCCTTATATTATCTTATATAATATACCTTTAATATATTATATTTTAAAGTAAAGAGTTATAAATTTAATATTTTTAATTAAGGCTTTACTTATCCCTTTAATAATATACTTTATATATATACCTCTTTTAACTCTATTAAATATAATTATTATAAAGATCGTAATATTAAATATTGATAAGAGATTTTTACCTCTATTTATTATACTTATATATACCTTCTTTAATCCTTAGATATTATAATTACTTTAAATACTAGCTTTAACCTCCCTAAATTTATTAGATTCTAATAAACCTTTAATAGGCTTATTTAATAATATTATTACTACCTTTATTATACCTCTTCTACCCCCTCTATTACTACTACTCTTATTAGGGTAGACCCTACTATTATTATTTATATTATAAATACCCTTAAGGGTATTCTTAATATCCTTTATTAATATATATATATTATTCTATCTCCCCTTTTAAACCTCTATTAAAGCCTTATTAATATATTATAAAAGCGCCTTCCTCCTATTATAAAGGATAAAGAAAAGGATAAGGAGGATAATCCTATTATTAATAATAGTAATAATATTAGGCTTAATACTACTATTAATATAATATAATATCCCTTTCTTATAACGCCCTTAATAATTTAATTATATTAAGTATCTTTTCTTTTTTATTAATAATAATAATAATAATAATTTCCCCTCTTATATAATATAAACTTTATATTTTAAGGTAATTCTACTTAAATCTTTCTAATATATCTAGTATATTAATTAAGTCTTATTTATATAACTATTAATTATAATTATAAGATTAATCCTTCTACTTTACTAAATATTAAGGTTTATTATAAAAGATTTTAGAATTAAAAATAGCTTTAACTTCCTATTTATCTTAATTATTTATAAGCTCTATTTATATAACTTTTATAATACTCTTATTATTACCTTAATATAATTTTATAAATAAGATATAAAAGATATTATATATATATAAGGTATTAAGTAGTTATAACTTATATACCTAACTATTAATATAATTAAAAACCTTAAAAGGCTTTAAATAATATTATAATAATATTTTAATTACTTATATTAATTTAATATACTTTATATTTAATAAGATATAATTACTTATATTATATTATCTTTACTTTTACTATTTATTTATATACTTTACTTATATAACTTATACTTAATATAAGTACTACTTTAAACCTTCCCTTTA